>Ga0070748_1000157_pt1 | contig 35403 bp, 38 predicted proteins | sample VirMetDEL_Nov_12_FD_77015 | JGI IMG/M metagenome (GOLD analysis project Ga0070748, IMG submission 77015) | Aqueous microbial communities from the Delaware River and Bay under freshwater to marine salinity gradient to study organic matter... | ecosystem: Environmental > Aquatic > Marine > Coastal... | reverse complement strand
GTTCTGATATAACGCAATAGTTGTGCAGGCGATTGTGCTGCCACTGAACCTGTGCGGTTAGTTATTAAGGTGCCACCCTCAATTGTAAATGTTGCCGCAGATTTACTAAATGTTAATGGGGTGCTTGTGCCTGCGCCAAAAGCACCTGTGGTGTCAGTTGAAGTTTGAAAGTTATAACTATGCGCACCGCCTGATTGATAACCCACTTGTAATCGTGCAAAGTTATAACCGCCATCAGTCCCTACATAGTTAAAAACTTCAATAGGTCCTTGCCCGTTGGTTCTTGCACCATCAGTTCTGGTTTTAGTTAACACTAAAACGTTATTGCTACCAGTTGCACCAGTTGCATTACGATTTAATGTGTATTGGCCAGTAATGCCAGTAATTGAATCAACCCATGTGGTGCCATTGCCCCCTAATAAACTACCTGTAGTAGGAGTAGGCACAAATGTGATTGCCCCAGTGGTTGTATTATAACCAATGGGTGCAGTGCCACTAAGGCTTGCACGTGCCAAAGCATCTGTGTATTGTGTAATTGTGCTGTTTACAGTAATTGTATTAGCATCAGTTTGAACAATGTCAATACCTGTGCCTTCTGCAAATTTAACTGTGTCAGTAGACGCATCTGAACCTACCAAGTTTAAGTTAGCACCACCAGTTGTTGAACTTGCATCAATTGTGTAAGTTGTGTTTGTATCTGGAGCGTTAATTGTAATTGTGTTGGCATCTGTTGCAACAACTGTCACATTGGTGCCACCAGCAAATTTAACTGTGTCTGTAGTGGCGTCTGAACCAACTAAGTTTAAGTTAGCACCGCCAGTTGTTGAACTTGCATCCTGAGTGTATGTTGTGTTAGTATCAGTTGCATTAATTGTAATGGTGTTAGCATCAGTTGCTACCGCAGTCACATTGGTGCCATTGGCAATTTTAATAGTGTCAGTACTTGCATCTGAACCTGCTAAGTTAAAATTAGCACCACCTGTTGTTGTAGAAGCATCAATTGTGTAAGTTGTGTTTAGATCACTTGGGCTATACCATGACAGCACACCACTACCATTTGTTTTTATAATTTGGTTTGAAGTGCCATCTGCTAACGGGAACGTAAAGTTAGTTGTAGCCAACTGATTACGAACAGTAGTTGTGCCAGTTAAAGCACCCAGTGATACTGCTGTAGCAGCCTGAAATGCACTAACAGTTAAAGGACTGTTAAGCAAGTTAAAACTTGTGCTGTTGGTTGTAAGTGTATCTGTGCTGCCAAGTCCAATGCTGTCAGTAAATGAACCTATGACCAAACTGCCAGCAGTGGTTGTGATTGCATTGTCATCAGCCACGCCAACAGTGATATTACCTGCTGTTAAGCCAGCAAATGTTGGACTTGCAGTTGTTGCAACGCTTTGTCCAATATTGGCTGTAATTGTGTTTGCATCAGTGCGAACAATTAAAACACCTGTGCCATTGGCAAACTTAATTGTATCAGTAGTAGCATCACTGCCAACCAGGTTGAAGTTAGCACCACCTGTAGTATTTGTGGCATCAATGGTATATGTTATGTTAGCAGGCAGCGCATCAACATAGGCCTTGGTTGTCAAGTCTAATGCGTCAGTGGGGCCAGCAGGATTTACTGTTGCATACACAGTTGCATTGTCAATGAAACTAACAACACTGCCACTGGCACCCAATACGCCAGCAGTATACTTGCCTGTTTGAATGCGTAAGTCAGATGAAGCAAATGCAGATCCACGAGCATTGATGTTGATGAATTTGGTATTCAATTGATCACTGCTGTTGGCCGCTGTTATAGTTGCAATACTACCTGTGCCTGTATTTGGACCTTCTACACGAAAGCCTGAAGTATTGCCATTGGTGCTACGAACTGTAGGACGGTTCAAGCGGTTGTTGGCTTCACTATAAGCAATTGTGGTTGCAGGTGCCAAACTAACTGTGGTGCCATCAATGCGCAAATCGTTGTTGATACCAGTGGTGCCTGTGTCTTCACCTAACTCTAATACAGTAGCATTTCTAAAAGCATATACACTGGTTGGTTGATTCAACAAGTTAAATGTGCCTGTTGTATCTGTGTATACTGAATCAATGCTGGATAATTTAATATCGCCAGAAAAACTGCTTAAACGCAATTCGCCTGAGGTAGTTGTAATAGTTTTTTCATCTGCTACTGCAATAGTAATGTCACCAATGTCAGCACCTGGCGCAGTGACATTACCTGTGAATGTGCCAGTGCCTTCTACCAACAAGTCATTGTTGATGTTGGTTTCGCCTGTGTTAGCACCAATATTAAGTGTAGTAGCAGCCAGAAACGCATTGATAGTTGTTGGCTGATTCAATAAACTAAATGTGCTGGTATTGTCTGTGTATATTGCAGTCACACTTGGCAATTTGACAGAACCATTGTTGCTGGTCAATCTTAGTTCACCAGCAGTTGTGCTGATAGTTTGCTCGTCTACTACAGCAATTTGAATATTGCCAAAGTCAGCACCAGTGGCTGTAATGTCACCTGCAAACGTGCCTGTGCCATCCACTACTAAATTATTGTTGATGGTAGTTGTGCCAGAGTCAGCACCAATGTTGACTCCTGTGGCTTGCAGACCCAAATTAACAGTGGTTGCGTTTGTGGGGAAAATGTTGCCAGTTGAAGCAGTTGTTAAAATGTTTCCTGACAGCACATACAGGTCACCACGAACAACTAAATTACCTGAACTATCTGGGATAGGCGTAGCAGCCTCACCATACAGACTTGTTGAGTTGCTTGAACTTGAATTCTGTGTAGTGACTGTGCCGTATAAACTTGAAGAACTTGTCATTGAGCGTGATCCTTATTTGATGTTGTATTGGCGATACTGTCTTGGTTGCCATACTGAAGTCAATCTTGTATGACCCCCTGACCATTTGCCCAGGCTGTTTTGATCTGAAACAATGTTCCACGCATCTTCAAACTTGGCTTGATAAACTGACGCATCAGTGTCGTTGTGACGCTTGATGTAATATTCACGTAGTGTTGCATATACATAACCTTCTGGCCATGTTTGTAGCACTGCGTTGTTTTGAACTGTTAAACCTGTTTGTGTAATACCTGTCACTGTGCCACCATCAGGAATAGTGCCACCTGTTGTGGTTGCTGTAATTGAAGTTGGACTTACAATGCTGGCTACACGAGTGACACCACCTGTGCCAAAACTACCTGTGCCATCTGCGGCATAAATTTCATCACCAACTTCTAAGTCACCCACATTGGTCATACCTGTAATGGTAAACGTCCACGGACCACTACCTGTAATGCTACCAACTGTGCCTGTTGCACTGATAATTTCGTCTGTGATTGGACCAAACAACAAAGGCCATGCTTTGTAGTAATACATGTTGATCATGTCGCCTTGAGCAATGTAAGGTAAGAACTGATACTTGTTAAACACTTCTGAAAACTTACCGCGGATAACTGCTGGCACGTTTACTGGTTGCAAATACAACTGAGCAATCATACTTTGCGTTATGATATCACGATCACCAATACGATCATAAACAATCCAAGGACCTGTTTGACTTGCGCGAATGGCTGTGGTTGAGAATACCAAAGTGCCACTTACTGTGCTGGTATTAGGCAATGATAATGTAAGAATGGTGCCAATACCACCTGCACCATTAATGTTAGAAATTGTTGCACCTAAAGCAATACCAGTGCCACTCACTATCATGTTAACTTGAATTGCTTGTGCAGGAATAGAAGTTAGTGTAATTGTGTATTGTGTGCTTACGCCTGTGGCAGTTGCAGTGGTATTAACTTGCTGACCCTGCTTGAAGAACAAGATTGGTTTGTTCATGTCACCTGGAATAGGAACACGGCCATTGGCATCAGCAATGCCAATGTTTTCTGGGGCATATGGATCACTACGCAGGGCTGGCAATTCAATGTTTCGCATTGACATCTCTGCCATGAAAATACATTGTTTGACTTCTGAATCGTTTGTGCTGCCAGTAAAGTCCTTGATAAAACTTACTAAGGCATCACCTGTTGGAATGTTATACATTTAGTTTCCTTTGAAATATTTCTGTTCACCCTTTTTAGTTGGGTATGGAACCGCAACTGGGATGGGCAATTTACCACCTGGGTAGCACACGTATTCTGGATACTCTGCTTCTACTACTTTGTAGAATTGTGCTTTGAGTGTTCTGTCGTTCTTTAATGCTGACCAAGGAATGCCATTAAAGTATTGATCGCTAATGCGGATACTGATAACAGAAGGTAGTTCCATCCATTTAAATGCCAACTTACCATCATCACCAATGGGTGCAAGTGGATCTGGAATACCAAGTTCAGCCGCATGTCTATAATTCTTAACACGAAGTTTAACTTCATCTGTGTTCATTTGTTCACGCTTGATGTAGAACTTGCCATCTTCACGTCCTGTTGTGACACGGATGTTGTTGCCCTTGTTCCAAGCAGTGCGTGTCCAATCGCCTTTCATGCTACGATACAAGTCATCGTTTTGTAGCAGTTTATCTGCAAGGCCGTTGTGATTTGTAATCATGCCACCGTGATCTTGACGGTAGTAGTCCCAGTTCTTTTCTGGGTCTGTGTTATCTAAGTAGTCTGGGTTATTATCGCTCATAGTGTTATTTAGTTCAATAGAAAAGGGCTCCTAAGAGCCCTTTCATGTTCAACCTAATCTGTTTAAGGATTAAGGTGTGACGTCGCCTGCACCTAAGTTTACACGACTTACCAATGCCGCTGGGCGAGCACCTGGTAAAGAGGCTTGAGCCGCTGTGCCTGCAGTGATGTTGTTTAGAACAGCAACGCCTGCTGGGTTGCGAACAATCAATGTTCCTTCCATGATGAACTGGTCTAAACTTGCGTCAGCGTTTGAGAACACTTCGTTGTTAGGACCAAGATCACGTAAAGAACCCCACTGAACTACATCTTCGTTCAAGAAGTAAATTGCGTTAGCATTTACTTGATCCATGATCCAAGAATCAAAGATTTCGTATGTGTAGTTGAAGTCGCCTTCGTAAGTTTGGATTGTATCACCACGTGCAGAATCAACACGGTTAATGCCACGTGACTGAGGCATGTTATCGCTGATACTTGTGCGGATGCTTGTTGGAGCAACTACAGTGCGAATCTTCGCATTATAACGTTGTTCAGCAACAGTGACCAACTGCTTGTATAACGCTGGGCTGAAATACTGGTTAGTAAATGTGCCAGAGTAGTATTGAGCACCGTTAGCATAAATCTGCAACGCATTGCTTGCTTGAACTGCACTGTCAGTAGATTCGTTGTTGTAGAAAGAATCTAAACCGCTTGTGGTTCCAGAAGTTGTGTTGAAAGATTGTGTGCCAGCGAAAGAACTCAATGAGCCCATACGACGACCAGTTTGACCTGATGGTAAGCCAGATGCTGTGCCTGTTTGGCCAGCATACTTCGTTCCAATTTGGTCATTGCGAACTAATTGTAGTTCAACGTCAAACATCAATTCAATCAATTGCTTGACTTCTTGGTATGCTTGTGGGTCACCACCAGATTGCATAACAGCGCGAGCAGTGCCAGAAGCGGCAATAACTGTGCTGAAAATCTGTGTGTAGTTGCCTAAGTTAAAACGCTGGTTGCTTTCTGCTTGACCAGTGGAAACTGCGGCACCTTCAACTTGTGCTTGAACTGCTGGAGCGCGGTAAATGTCATCTGTCCACAATGGTAGTGTAGAGTTAACTTTACGCTTTTTGCTCATACACATGTTGAGCACTGGGGTGTCATCTTTGACACGGTTAGAGACGTCTAAGTCTAAGTCTTTAACAACGATATCTGAGCCGTATGCTGTAGTTCCGTTGCCAATCTGACTGGTTGTAATTTCTGCCATGATTATTTTTCCTTTAAATCAATTATTATCTACCACCTCTGCCCGCTCGCAATCTTTGCAACTGGGCTACTAAGAGGTTGTCTGCGGCTTTTTTATCACCGCTTTTGGCTTGTTCACGAAGTTTGCTAATATCACTGTCACCACTGCCTCGTTGGTTGCTTGAACCTTTACGACCAGTTAGTGCTGCCATACTTGCACCTGCTGATTTAGTGCTGGGCTTATCCCTGTAGCGTAATCCATCACGGACTAAACTTAACAAGTTCTCATCACTTGAGATCAAGTCAATATTTGGGATACCAGGAAGTATCTCGTTCTTAGCACTGGGCCACAACTTAGTTAACTTGTCGCGAAGTTCATTAAAGACAAATTCATTTTTCAATTCTTTGTCCGTAAATGCCTTACGACCGTTGTCCAAGTATTGTTGCACTTGCTGAGTTCTCACTTGTCTAAACTCATCAATGGCAGGTTTCAATTTGCCAATTTGCTTTTGTTGTTGACGAATGTATTGCTCATTCTGTGCCATACTGGCCTGGATCCTTGCAACTTGTGCTGGATCCCGCGTCTGCGCCAATTGTTGTTCAAAAGTAGTTTGATAAGATTGCGTTTTAAGTATCTCATCATAGGCCTTTTGCAACTTAGGCTGAACGGTAAATTCCATGGCTAATGCCAAGCCTTCTTGTCTTGAACGAACATCACTGATGTATTCATCAAATTCTGCTCTTTCAACTTTCAGTTGGCGTGCTTCTTCGTGTATTGCGCTTCCTTGACCTAAAATGGCTGCGGCTTTCTTAGCATCAACAATAACTTCTTTTCCATTTTTCATGAACTTGAATTTTGCATTTGGATTACTATCCGCAAATTCAACGAAGTCAATTAGTTCTTCTGCTGTAGAATCATTACTATCAGTGCTTACAGTTTCCTGGGCATCTGCTTCTTGATTGTCGCTGGCATATTCAGTGTCGCTGGAATCAGCAACTTCAGCATCAGCATTTACGCTGGGTGCTTCAGGGCTTAAAGATGCTGCCGCATCATCTTGACCTGTTGCAGTTTGTTCAGTAGGGCGAATTTGATTACGCAATGTTTCATTTTTCATTGCGGTCATCTTGGCGGCTATTGAGTCTAAACTTGGAACTGCGCTTTGTTCAGTGCCCGTGCTCTGTGGAGCATTAGGGGTGATCGTTGTTTCCATTAAATTTTCCTTTTGTTATGGGTCTTTGCAGATTACCATCACGTTTATTTAGTATCGCGTTATGGCTGAGAGTCTGTGTTCTCAGATCTAACTAATACATTCTTTTTGTAAACAGCACTTTTCAGTGTGTTCACGAAACTGTCAATGCCACTGAGTTGATTGGCCAATGCAATACGTTCTGCATTTGCTTCTTCAGTGTGCGTTCTAATATTTGCCATAGCATCATTTACTTCAAACTTGAAGTGATGTATGAACATGGCAAGATCTCTGTTTTTCATCAATGCTTCAGCAAGACTGCCATATTGTTTAACAGCATCTCTTTGGCTTGGTGTTAATTTTTTAGGATTGCTGGTATCTATTGTTAATCTTTTATTATATGCGTCAACTGCTTCTTCTGATATCATAATGCTAATTCCTTTGCTTTTCCTTTACGACCATACGGGTTGTTTATTTTTCCTAACAATGTTGGTTTAGGTTTACCTAAATGAGCATCAGTGACATTTTCACTATGCGTTATTTTATAAACATTGTCTGGGTGGTAAGGTCCTGTGTCTCCTTTACGAGCCATGCATAATTTGCCTGGACCCTTACCACGATTGATAATATCATTACCCCACCATTCTATCCAGGTGTCATAAGTGAACTGCCAATCAATACCTCTACATTTAGCCGTAGTTTTTTGACTATGGTACTTTCTATTCAAATTCATTTCTATTCCTTTTCTAAATTTTAACTATAAACTTTTGGATCACCAGCAGCCATACTCATAAAGTCTAACTGACTTTCAGCATCTTGACCAGCAACTTCCATTTCAATCTGCTTGGCCTTGATGTCATTCAAGTTGGCAGTTGATAGTTTAACTTTGTCTTCTGGACTTGGTTCTTTGCTTTGTGCGGCTTCTTGTGCTTGACTAATCATTTTAACGATTTCTTCATCACTTGGTAGATATGTATCACAGTCTTTTACACCCAGCACATATAATGTGTCAGCGAATGGACGCTTGATCTTCTTATACATTTCAGGAGTCAATGTGCCTGCGCCAACCATTTGTTGAACTGTTTGATACAACTCGCCTTGACACTTCTGAATAATTTGCAAGCGATTCAATGCGTTTTCTTCGCTTAACATACCCAGTGCTAATTCCAAGTGAACTTGTTTACGTTCAATGAAGTTCATTTCATCCCACATAGTGTAGTCCATGAACTCTGTCTTCTTGTCTGGGTGGCAACTACCAGCCAACTTCTTAACGCCGTAGTCATCACCATACTGGATCAGTGTGCGCCAGATTAAGTATAGGGCTTCTTTAAGACCTTCAGCACTATTACGAACTGTGTTGTCTTGAATGATTTGGTTAGGACCCATTGCCAACTGTAGTTTAACACCTGAGTTGCCTGCGGCCATAACTTCTGGATTGAATGTATCGCTGGGCTGTGTCATACCAACCATTTTCATAACATCATTGTTGATACGATTCATAGCAGTTTCTAAGAACGCTAAGTTGCCACCTGGAGGAGGCATTTGGTAAATGTCTTTGGCTGGATCAAACTTTGAGTCCAGAATAAAGATTGCTGATTCACCGTCTTGAATCATTTCAAAGTCAACGCGGTCTGGCTTGACACCAATACGTGGAGTTGCTGTCAGCAAGCCCAATTGAATTTCTGCACGAGCCGCTGATGTGTTGTATTCCTGCATAGGGATAACTGATTCAGCAATACTCATACCATAGAAGTTGCCAGGTAGTGGACGAGGGCACATGTTGGCAACAGGAATAAATTCTACTTCACGAGCACTGATAATGTATGAGCCTGAGTAAATCAATTCAATTAGTTCTAACTCACCATCACCATCAATGTCATACTTGTTCCATACAGTCACGATACTTACTTGACGTGAGTCTGGATCTGCTGAGGCTGCTGAACTAACTGGAATACCCATAACTGGCACTGAGTCACGAGCGTGAATGGCCAAGTTGTTTAGCACTGAACCTGCTTGATAAGCACCGTTCATGTTGTATTCAGCAAACTCACGGAAGTTATCTAAGTCGCCTTGAATACCAGGATACAAGTCAGCGGCTTCTTGAATCGTCATTGGATCATAGAAGCCACAGAATGGCTGGTTCTTCATTTCAGGAACTGTAGGATCACAAATCCAGTAGTGCTGTGCAATAGGGTGGAATTGAATGTTTACGTTGTAGCCAGTTAGTTTATACTTGGCTGTATAACTGGTGTTGCGACGAATAGCATCTTGTAGGATTGCTTCTTGTGTGTCTTTCTCACCTGTTTGAATTTCTTGTTCTTCTGCACTGATGCTTTCTGGATCTAAGTCTTCTGGTGCTTGACGCATTTGTTCTACCATGCGGTCCATTAAGCCTTCACCAAACGCAGACTGTTGTTGTCCCAGCAACTGTTGCACTTCAGCCATAACTCGTTGCATGTCAACATTGATTTGACGTTTGCTTTGACGAACTGCTGTAAGACCTGCTTCAGCGGCTTGTTGTTCAAATGCTTTTAACTGATCGTTTGTGCCTTGTGTTTCAACATAACGTGTTGTTTGTTCACGAATTGGCTTGATCATCATCATGCCGTTTTTGTGCATGTTAGCATCCATAACCCAACGCTCTAAGATAAAGTGCGGGTCATTCATTTGGTTTACAACCTTAGAGACCATTTCACTTGCTTGACGTGCGGCATCTTCATCTGACTCATCTTCTGCTACGAATTCAAAGTTGATTTCACCATTGGGCATAAGTCCCTTGGCAATAACTGCTGTGGCATAATCAACTGTGGGTTTAACTGTGGGGTGAATATAGTCAATGCCGTTAACAGGTGCTGTTGAGTCTGTGACCGCCAAGCACAAGTAGTGATAGTCACTGGCGCGGTTAACTGCGTTCTTTGTGCCAAGATAACGCAAGTAGGACGCCATCTTAACGTCCATTTGATTCTTCATGCGGACAAACGTAGCATTTTGCTTTTTGTTCTGATTTATGTCCTGCACTGGGATATGTTTAATATCAAGCATTGTAATAGAGTCCCTTTACTGATATGTTATTTAGTGTCAATGAAACTCACCTGGGAGAATGATACGTGGCTGGTTTTCTTGTTCTTCTACACGCCGCACATAGTCTTTGGCCACTTGTAAGTCACAGGCTTGACAATGCTGACTCTCAGTTTCATCATCAAACTCGTAAATTGTATGTGGGATATCATTAACTGACATGGCTAATTCAAATACTTTAGCATGTTTCTCACACATGACCACAGGTGGATGTTCCCCCACTGTTGTTAAAAAGCGTCCTGTCTTTTCCATATTATGCTCCTGGATTCATTGTTTTCTTCCAAGCAGGCAAGTTGGCCTCGTCTCTTGGTTTGTAATACTTGTCTCTTGCCGCAGCCATTCGTTGTTGCGGTGTTCTATTGTCCCAGGGTTCAGCAATGTTTTGCAATACTGCAAGCAGTGCATAACGTGCTGAGTCAATGGTGTCATCTGGATCACTGAAGCGTCCACGTTCGTCTACAAAGTAGTTTTGAGCGTCACTTAGGAATTGTGTGCAGTTTTCATTGACCATTAGCGATCCAACTTCCAGCATCTGACGCATTTGGTTGATACCATAACTCTTGTGGTTAGTGATACGCCCTTCTTGATCAGGTGGATTCATGATTGCTTTGTGATAAACGTTTAGTTCATAACTTTCAAACAATTCACGAATACTACTACTACTCATAGTGTATCTGCCAGGAGTATTTGCGTCAGCAGGTAGCACAATAGGAGTGCCAAACACTTCAGGACGAAGCAGATGATTGATATACTGGCTGGGGACTGCTTCTTCAATACCCTGCACAATAATTTGTTTGTGTAGATACGCAACTCGTTCATAAGGTTCCCAATACATTAAACTGATAACTGTTTTGTCATTTACAAGACCCAAGTCCAATGCAATGACTCGTTGTATGTTTGGTATACGACTAAAGTCAATACTGCCTGTGGTGTATGTGGGCCATTCACGCAATTGGAATACTGCGCCTTTACCCATAACTGGCTTACCAGCAATACGTGCTTCTCGCTCATGTGGCAAGTAATCGCGCTCTAACTGACGGCGTGTGGCCTTCAGTAGGAATGGCATGCCCCAGGGATCATACTCTGGAACGTCATCCCAACTTACGCGAATAAACTCATATCCTTCTTCTTTGTTCCAAAACTTTGATACTAATCCGTTAAGGCCTTTTAGTGGCGTGAATGAACACAGCACTTTGCCTTGTGTGGTAGCAGTTCGTGTCACAATCTCAGAGAAGAAGTCATCTGGTGGCTGTTCGTCAAACACTGCAAGGTTCAATTTGAAACCCTGTAGTTGGCGAACTTCCTGCGTGTAGTTTGCAAAGAGAAGATAACTGTTTGAACCAGAGACATGTTTAATCTCTACACCAATGCAGTTAGCACCATCATTACGCATTGTATCTTGAATGATACAATCACGAGGAACAGCACCAGTGCCAAGATTATCTGCAATCTTAACGTCCTGTGTGCCCAGCAGTTCATTCTGTAATACAAGCGCAACTTGACTCCAACCTTCACCTGCTACCATACAAGTGATTGGTTTGTCAAAGCGATAGCCTTCCCACCATTCTGGATATTGTCCAGTCAAGTGGTAAGCAGTTTCATAGCAAGTGCTAACAGTTTTGCCAATACGGTTGGCGGCCAAGATACCACGACGTTCACTGTTGCCAGTTTTGAAGAAGGTATGTTGATGCTCAAAGGGCCTAAAGTATTTTAGTTGATTATAACGCATGTCATCTGCAACTTCAATTGCCAAGTCCTGTAATTGAAGTTGCAAATTAGAAGGCCAGATATGATATGTCTCTGGCGCCACATGCGCTTTGTCTAAACTATAACGTAAGGCACGAGCCATTAAGGTTTCTGTGCCTATCATACTACCTCTGAAATTCTATTAGTGTAGAAATGAAATGTTCTAAGTCAATGTCATCAAGAGCCAAACGAAAATTGTCTACTTCACGACCGTCTTCAGTTCTACTCAGTGTAATAAACAATTGATCCTGATACCAGGAGCCTTCAATGTTTACTTTGGTGGTGTCATGCTTGGTCAAGTTCATACATGATCCTCAGGTGCAGGAGGATACTCCCTGTTGATTTTGCTTAACACATACAGTGCTTCACTTAGATGTGCAATTTCTTCTGCTGTGCAATTCCATGTTGCAGGATCTGCCAAGTCTGCTGGCTTGCGTGTTAAGATAGCCTGCAAGCGTTCAGCAGTTAAGCGCATACAATGTTCAACTTGACCAGGGAAACGTTTTGTAAATGCTTCCCTGTGTGCCCCATTGACCTTTTGCATGATCAGCGTGTCGCGTGTCATACGCTCTTGCTGTGCTTGATGGATCTGTCCATCACGGGCTTCAGGGGTGATCATTTGTCAAGATCCCAAGGGTTATTGGCAACTGACTCGTTTAGACTTACGAATTCACGATCAATCCAAGTGTCCCAATGGTTGCTTTTGTTAACACGGAATGTCTGCATCATGGCACGTAGTTTACGACCTTGTGGAGTCATTGAACCATCTTCACGAACAATAACTTGTTCACCTGTGCGTGGATCAACCCACTTGATGATCTCTGGACGCTCACGACCATACTTGTCTAACTTGACACCATGCGGACGTTGATCAACAGGACCTACAATTTCATAACTGATTTGACCAGTCTTGTATTTGCGGAAGTATACAGACACTTTCTTGTCTTGCATACGTGCTTCAAAGTCTGGATGTGGGATACTGTTGCTTACGAAGATGTTTTGCATGTGTTCTGCACCAGGCAATGACTGGTCTTTGGCAGGAACTGCTTTGAGATCTTCAACTGGGATTAGTTCAGTGCGATCAATGTAAGGGTTATCACCACCAACATACTTTGGATCAACTTGTTGACCATTAAGCACATCCATTGCAGTTTGATACTTTAACTTGTTGGCACGACCTTTTAAGTTTAACACAATGCCTGTTTCATCAAACACAAAGCGTTCAAGTTCTTTGGCAGTTGGGAAGTCAGTCATTAGACCGTCCATGTCATATTCACCTGCGTTGGCACCAACTGGAGCCGCAGGCTTAACTACTTCTTCAACTTTGGTCTTTTTGCTTTTGTTTGTTTTTTCAGGAGCAACTTGTGCTGAGTCGTCCCATGGGTTGACCTGTTGGTCATTTGAATTTTGCATTTCATTTTCCTTTTCTATGCGATACATGGGGGAGTCTGTCCCCCATGTTTATTTAGTTGCTGTAGTTGTTGACGTCTGTCCCACCAAGACCCATATAACCACCTTCTGGCATTGGGCCAGCGTTGTATCTCTGAACTGATTGTTGTTCTGGAGTTAATTGTGTAGTCATAGGACCTTGAAAGCCACCTTTGCCACCACCTAAGGTGCCTGGGAACAGTTGTTTAATCTGGTTAATAATGTCAGGTGTTATCTGAGGCGCTGGTGGTGTGCCTGGTTGTGGTTGTGTGCCTGGCATACCTGGTTGCATACCACCAACTCGTCCTGGCTGGAATCGTCTTGGATTTGCAACTGGACTACGAACGCCTGCTGGAGGAACCATACCACGTGGCATAAAACGATTGCCTGGTTGTCCTGCTGGGGGCATTACTGCTGGAGCAGGTTGACCACCTGGCATTTCAAATCCTAAATTAGGAGCGCCAATGGGTCTTGCACCACCAATGACAAATTCACCAGGCATACGACTGCCTATGGCATTGCCGCCATAGTCTCTACCCTGTCCACCAGGACCGCTGGTGTTGGGGCCCTGGTAGCCACCTTTGTTTGATGTTGCACCCATGATCTTTACTTCTTATACTTGGCGGGCAACTTACTTCCGTTAGCAGTTGGGTTAGTCTTAGGACCTGTGTTGCTGTGTAGGCCTTCTAATGCTGGATTAGTTTTACCTGCTTGGCCGCGACCACGCATTTCAAGAGCATCAGTCACCATGCTGGCTAACTTAGACTTCTCACTTGAACTTGCGCTTTTCTCTGCCATGAAAGCATTACGCTTACTTGTTGTGCCTGCGTTGCCTGTAGTAGGACCACGCTTTTGATTGATAGGCTTGCTTTGTGGATTTGTTGACATGTTATTTTTCCTTATCCTACGATTACTGGCTGAACATATAAGTCAGCACCACTGACCCAAATATAAATTGGAGCAGTATTGTTTGCACTTGCCACTTGAATGAATTCAGTAGCGCCTGGCAAGATTACTGTTTCAGCACCAGAGGCCAGCAACGGGCCTGTAGTGTCAAATGTAAGACCTGCGGCAGTTGTTGCTGAAGCATTGCTTACTTTAAGCACAGTGATATTTGTGCTGCCAGCAAAGTTTAATGCTACTGTGGGACGACTGATTGTTTCTGCTGAACCTGCAGTGACTTCAACAACTCCATCAACGATTTGATATACTGACATTATAGTTGATTCCCTTTAGTTGGGCCACGTCCTACGTTGATCTTGTCTGCGTTGCCTTTGTAGTTCTGACCTGCTTTAGGATCAAATGCTCTTGTGGCTCCATCACTTACTGCTTGACGCTGTTGTGGCTTGCCAGTAAACATTTCTTTACCACATGCGGGCATTGCTGTGCCACCACCTGTAGGACCACGACCTTTGTTGATCATTGCGTCTGGATTTGTTTTAGTATGCTGGTTGCCTGTATACTTGCTGGTTCCACGGCTGAAGCCAGGACTTGAAGTGCCAGTGGCCGCATTAAAACCTGGGGTTGCTTTTTGGTCTCTTGCTTCGTTCATTTTGTTTTTCCTTTTGATTTCTTTGCCGCGTCTCGTTTTGTGGAGTAGGCAATAGCCACGGCTTGTTTGACAGGTCTACCTGCTTTAACTTCTGTTGCAACATTTTTCTGAAATGCTTTCTTAGATGTTGATTTGCTTAGTGGCATAGAGTTATTTAGTATCTGGGCTTAGGCCCACAAGTTTAGCAAGTGCTTCATGAAATGCCGCTTGCTTGGCTTCAATAGCATCTTTGCTATCTGTAATTTCTGCTTCAATTATGGTAGTAGCAGTCTTGTCCAGAATCATCTTTTCGTAAACAACACGATTGCGTGTGTCACCTGAATTAATTGTTTCAATGTAGCCTTCCATTAAACTAACAACAAAGGGCTTGCCCAACATGCTTTCAGCAGTTTCAATAATCTCTTTGGCAGTTAATCTATTAGTGGTGTTCTTTGGACGACCAGCGCCTGCGCGAGCACCACCATGTGACTTTTCTATGCTTGTATTTTCTATGTTTTCCATAATGTTATTTAGCATCATATAGACAGCAGGCTTAAATACGTTATCTGAAAGGAATTGAAATGAACTATACTTGGATGCCCGCAACGGGCGCAGATGTGCAAGACATCGTAAACATGGCAGAAGCCAACTTCCAGGGTGAGATTGATAACATCTTTACTCCTGAGCCAATAGCATACGCACGCAACGTTATGCTGAGTGTTGTGAGTCAATTTTATCTACCCACTACTGAATTGCTTTATATTGCTCGTGACACAGAGTCAAACAAACTGTTGGCTTACACCTGGGCCAAAAGCAGAGACTATGCTGCCTGGAGTGATGACCAAATGATTGCTATTAGAATGGTGCATCTTGATTTGGATCTAAGCCCAAGACTGCGTGTTAAATTGATTGTTGAAATGATGGATATGTGGGAACAGTTTGCTCATGCGGCTGGAGCACCTATTATCTGTAGTAATACAATGCGACATGATCAAGGCGCATTTCTTAAATTACATAAACGCATGGGCTACGATGTGCGTGGATCCTATGCGTATAAAAGAGTGAGTGCTTAACAAACTCGCCTGCCAATTCGTTGATGCCTGGATTAGAAACAGCCAAAATCATTCCAGTTCTTGATAGCACTCTTGGGCTGTTAACTTAATCTTCTAAAGTAGCACGGTAGAACCAAATGTGCTTTTCTAATGCCAGCACACGATCCTGTGCATAGTTGGCAATTTGGTCTTGACCTTCTTCTGTGGCCACTGTGATAAGTTCACGATGTTCTTTGACCAAGTATTCTAAGTCTTCCATACCTGCTGTAATAAGTTCAACACCAGTGCCTTCAATGGCTCCAGTATCTAAATTGCTTTCATCTAATACTTCTTGAATATCACATGGCATGTATTCTTGTAGGGTGCGTAGTAGTTCGCCAAGTGTGTCAATTTGGCCTTGTAAGTCTTCATAAGTCTTTTGTAGCAACTTGTGATCGCTGGCAAAGTTGCGACCCACAACGTTGGCATGTGCCGCATGGCTGCGAAAGTATGCTACAAAGTTGTCTCTGAATATTTGTGTTAGTGCTTCTGCTGTTGTCATATGTTTACTTACCTACGAAACTGTGGAGGAGCAATCTGCGAGTCATACTGGCCTGGATTGGCTTCATACTGAGCAATTTGATCTGGGGTCCAAGGTGCACCTGTCAATGGATTGATCTCCATACCACGCATACGACCTGTTTGAGGAGTCTTAGGACCCAAGTCAGTTGTTTGCATTGCCAAACTTGCTGGACCTAATACACGACCTGCTACTCTGGCAGCACCACCCAACATCTCACCCATTGCTGGCAAGTTTGAAATACGCTGTGCGGCTGCGGCCTGCACTCTTGATGCTATACTTGGAGTAGGAGCAGGAGGTGAACCTGGTGGGATAACTGGTCTTAGTGGAGCAGTGCCTGTGGGCGCTACTGGAGCAGTAGGAGCAGGGCCACCACCAAAGCCAGGACGCTGTGCCATACGTGCTTCACGTGCGGCATCAACTGCTGTTCTGCCTTCCATGGCACCAACACCACGATTGGCAACATCCATACCTTGTTGTGCAAATTGTCTAACACCAGTTGCGGCTGGACTCAGAACTGCTTTACCAAGTTTGTAGGCTGCAAATGGAACACCAACGCCTGCGGCACCCATACCAACACCCATGGCAGCAGTCATTGTATTTTCATTTGTGCGATCAACATTCTCACTGGGGTTAGTGCCAGTTCTGCCCATTACTTCTTCTGGACTTGGCAACTTAGCAGCCAGGTCCTGGTCTTTATCTTGTTTAGTTTCTACGTGCGGGTTGGCAGCGATGAAGGATTCAATTTCTTCATCGCTATAACCTGCTTGCTTTGCGGCGGCTCTATCAAATGCCATATCGTTTCCTTATTTTACAAAACTATCAATTGGTGGACGCTTCTTGGCATAAGGTTGTCCCTTATATTCAAATGCGGCCTTCTCTGAATTCCATGCAGGCACTGGGAATAACTTGTATCCTGCGGCGGCTGCTAATGGCGTGTTCTTGTGTTCACCAACGTATGCCGCTCTGGCCGCATAAATGTCATCGTATTGCTTGTATAACTTGCCTTCTTCTTTGGTCCATGCTTGGTTAAACTTGGCAATAGTATTGAGTTCAGGGTTCTTGGCAGCAAAATCTGCTTTGGCCTGTGTCAGATCAGTTTGGAACTTGTTCTTACTCAGCAAGTTGAATGTGACATACGCTGGATTGCGTGTGACATCCACTTGATTTGAAGTGTTCATCTTCTGTTCACTATCACTGATAGCACCAACTGGAGCAGTTTCTTTAATAGTTAGAGGACCAAGTTCTTGTTGTAGTCTAACCTGTGTCATCAGTGCATTGTAAACTTTAGGATTACTGCCCTGAATGCCTAAGCCAACCACACGCTTGTTTAGATCTTCAACACTGGAGAACTGTCCAGTCAACATGTCACGGATGATGTTGCCAACTTCACGTCCAGCACTGCCACCACCAGCCATAATGCCAGCAACTTCAGGAACTGCCAACAGGCCATCAGGTCCATCTAACTGTGAACTACGGATACGACTGATCTTGGTAGCATTAGGAACTTTAGAAACAAGTTCTTTATCAACATACTGATTGTAGTCCTTGCGAGCATCAACGCTGACTTGCGATGTGGCTTCTGCTTCACGCTTTTGACGTTCACGTTCAGCCAGGATGCCTGCTTGTGTTGTAGGTGCGGCTGCTGGAACTTGTCCAGGTGCAACTGGTCCACCTGCGGCTGCTTGTGTAGCACCTTGAGTGCCTGCTGGCAATGCTGTAGGAGCAACTGCGGCTGTGGGTGCTCGTGCAGGAGCGGCTTCTGCGGCTGCTGGAGCGGCCGCTTTGCCACCAAAGAAGTCTGGCATTTCTTCACGCAACTGTCTTGCAAAGTTAGTGCCATTCTCTTGGTCAAACTTGGCAGCAATTTCCATACGCTTGGTAGGTTCAACATAGCGCAGTTGTTCCATTAACTTCTGACGCTGACTTGCAAGTTGATTTTCCAATGTGCCAGCAACGCCTGTCTTGTTTAAAACAGCGCCTTCTGCGGCAGTGGCAATACGACCTGTGCCAACTTCTTTGTAAACTGGAGTTTGTCCTGGACGTGTTTCTAATACGAAACTGCCTTTGACTACGCCACTTGGATCTTTGTAAACATCACCTGCTTGATGTGCGCCTTTGATTGCTGATGCACCTGCGGCCACTTTGATTAGATCTCCAGCACCTAACTTGGCACCTGTTTCTGCATTGTAGCCTTCAATAGGTGTGCCATTGATACCAATTTTAACCATGTAAGGTTTACCATCAGCACCCTGGATAACTTTTTCATCGCCCATGCCCAGTTTGGCACTTTCTTCACCTGCAGACTTATCCATGCCCAACATGTTATACATGAATAGTTTTAAGTATGAACCACCTTCAGTTTTCTTACGTAGATATTTGGCCAAGTCTGTTTCACTTGAAGTAGCAACTACTTCTTTGGCTTTGTTCATTTCACGTTCATGTGTGACCAAGTCAGCGGCACGATTGCGACTGCGTTCTTTAATCCAAGCAGGCACTGTAGGATCATCACTACTGCCCAATTGCATTAATTGTAGCGGATCATTTTGTGCAGTCTGATAAGCATTAATGGCAGGAGCACTGGTAGCAACACCTGTTGGCTGCATACCAGGAACTTTAAGACCAGGTGCGCCTGTGCCAGTGGCAAGACTATACTGATCAGCACGACCAGGAGCAACTGGTGCCACAGGTTGTTGTGCTTGTCTGCGTTCAAAGTCAGCAACTTGGTTGTTGATTACTTCATCTGGAATTGCTCCTGGAGCAACTGGTGCAACTGCGGCTGGCGCTGGACGTGCTACAGGAGCAGGTTGTGCTTGTTGTTGTGCTTGACCACCAAATACTTTTTGTAGGTAGTTCTTAGTTTCATTAGGCAAGTAATCTTTGTAATCACCACCTTGTTGTTCAGCACGACGAATTGCTTTTTGCACAGCACCTGGGCCTGCATTGTAAGCAGCCGTTGCTTTTTCTTCGTCACCACCAAAAGCATTTAACATGCCTTGTTTGTAGCGTTCACCAAAAGCACGATTGCCTTCTGGTGTGCGTAATTCTTCTTCAGTGATAGGTTCAATGCCATAACCAGGCTGACGTGCAGTGGCAGGCATGATCTGAGCAACGCCTAACGCACCCTTTGGACTGGTCATAATTTGGCCAGTGCGTGGGTCTATGTGCTGTCCACCTGACTCTGCTTGAATTTGTCTTTCAAACACTGAGGAAGGAGCAACTGGTGCTACTGGTGCTTGACGTTGTCGTTCAACTGCTTGATCAACACCACCAAATTCATCTGTTTGTCCTTGAAAGCCTTCTGGAGCAACTGGACCTGGACGACCTGGAGCACGAGCATCCGCAGGAACTTCTGCCACATTGGTAATAGTTTTACTACCATTGGCATAAGTCGTGACTTCTTGCTTGTGAACTGCCAAGTTATCACGTTCTTTGGCAATGCGTTCTGCTTCTTTACGCTGACGCTCTTCTTCTTCTTTGCGTTTGCGATCTTCTTCTTCGCGTAAAGCAATTGCTTCCGCTTCTTGATCCACACTGTAGCCAGTGTAGTTGCCCATTGGGTCTTGTTCTTGGTAAGCCATTGGTTAACCTCCTGCGCCCATACTTGGGAAGCCCATCTTAAATCCAAAGTTTGAGCCTTTGGTATCAGTTTGACTACCATAAGGTCCAACTTGTGTATAACTTGCTTGAGGAGTTCCAAATGCCAGGGTGCCATACTTGTTAAACAAGTCTTGTGGTGCGCCTGCGGCATTTAGTCTTGCGGCATAAGCGTTCATGCTTTGTCCTAAACCACCTTGGCCTAATCTTGCTAACTCTTGTGCGGCTGCGGCTCTCTGATTAGCAACTTGATTACTAACACCAGCGGCTGTTTGTGCCATTAAGGCTTGGTTAGCACCAGCGGCCTGACGACCAGCAAGTGCTTGACGTGCGCTGCCTAATCCACCAGCACTGCCAAACTGTGCTTGCTGGTTAGCAATGTTCTGCATGTATTGACTTTGTGCTGGAGCCAGGGCTGCTTGAACTTGTTGTTGTTCATAGTTCTTACCAAACAAGTTTTGTAGTCCACTAACACCTGTGCGTAGTGCGCTTTCACCTGTTTCCCCTAAAGCCATACCTGCTTGGCCAGCAGTGCGTCCATAGTCTTGCGCGGCTTTTTCATAACCTGGCGCCATCTTGTTGTATAGTTCAGTGCCTCTACCCAAGACATCTTGATACGTAGGCTGAACTGTCTTGGTAAAGAAGTCTGTCTGCGATTTAATGTATTGTTTTTGTTCGTCACTGAGTGTTGGAACCATTGTTGAACTTCCGCTACTCTTGCCTCCAAATAAACTTCCCATGTTCGTTTCCTTTTAATGTGATATTTAGTCGTTTAGAATCTACGTCTTGGAACGACTGGGCCTGATACTTGATATCCTGGCTGGTTATAACCATATGGGTCGTATGGATTAAAGCCACCGCCATAGTATTGTAAAATTTCTTCTGCTGACGGAGCACGAGCGGCTTCTTGTATGCCCCAACCTTGTGAACCAGCGCCAGGAATGTTCTGACTCAATGCTGGATTGTATGTGCTGCCATACTGTGTAGGCTGTGTGCCCCAATAGAACTTGCTTTGTGCAGGATCAGTTGTCTGATAGTAAGCACTGACTGGAATCTCACCAGCATTCATAACATTGGATAAACGTAAGCCAGACGCAGGTCCTGGAACATATGGTCCTGCAGGTGGAACTACTGGCCCTGTGACTGGTGGTTGGGTGCCGCCTGTGTCGCCACCGCCGCTATCTCCGCCGCCATCACCACCGCCTGTGTCTGCACCTGTGTCCCCTGTATCCCCTGTATCATCGCCAGTATCATCACCTGTGTCATCGCCTGTGTCATCGCCTGTGTCATCACCTGTGTCATCACCTGTGTCATCGCCTGTGTCATCGCCTGTGTCATCACCTGTGTCATCACCTGTATCATCTCCTGTATCATCACCAGTATCATCACCAGTATCTGCACCGCTATCATCACCAGTATCTGCACCAGTATCGCCTGTATCAGCACCTCCAGTATCTGCTCCACCAGTGTCATCGCCTGAGCCAGTATCACTACTACCAGTATCTGCTCCACCTGTGTCAGCACCTGAGTCTGCTCCAGAGTCTGCTCCAGAGTCTGCTCCAGAGTCTGCACCACTATCAGCACCAGAGTCTGCACCACTATCAGCGCCTGCATCACCACCTGAGTCTGCACCTGCATCACCACCTGAGTCTGCACCAGCATCGCCACCAGCATCTCCACCTGAGTCTCCGCCACCATCACCCCCGCCATCACCACCTCCATCACCACCTCCATCACCACCTCCATCACCACCTCCATCGCCCCCGCCATCACCACCACCATCGTCAAATTCTGGTAAGCCAGTGTTGGGGTTGATAGCGCCAGAGCCGCCATGCTTTTTTAACAAGCGGGCTTCTTCTGGGTTAATGTGTGCTACAATAGTGTCGCCACCACGTCCTCGTTCACGTAGCATTTCTGCCAAGCGGTCCAAGTCTTCGTCAGTTAAGTCTGAGAAGTTTATGTGGTTATTTTTCTTTGTCATTGGTGATGTCCTGTTTATACGGTTATTTAGTCCCAGACTGTATGTTAATGAATAGGGCCAAACTTTGGTTCAGTCTTGAACTTCTTTACATACGCATTCCAACTCATTGCAAAGTCGTCTAATGTAAACAGACTGATCAATTCTTTTTGTTGGATATAACTTTCTGGGTGTGTTGCTATTGTTTTGTTCATCAATGCAACATATTGATCTGCAATAGGCAGATTGAATGCTTCTAATACTTTGACACCTGCTTTTAAAGTGCCTTGGCTACCAGCAACGTCATCTACAAGTAGCACGGGTTTACCATTTGGACGCCCTTCACAGAAGTTCAATAAGCCGTATACTTTACGAGCCTTCTTGATACTGATCATTGATGTGCCCAACACAGTGGCCATTGCAAGTCCCAACACAACACCTGCATCTTCACAAGCACAAATCTGAACATCCTTGTTTGGCAGTTTCTCTACCAGGAGTTCAGCGGCTGTGAATACAAACTTAGGATCAAACATACAACGGCGCAGATAGATTTGCCATGTGTAGTATGTGTTGGGTCTCTTGCCTGGGATTGGAGTGCCACCTGGTGCTACTCTGTAAACAGCATTGTGTTCTATCTGCTCATGCAGCCAGGCCAGTTTAACTTCGTTTGTTGCTTGATGCAATTGTGTATTAATCATTTCATTTCCTTATTGTTTGACAACCTGAACGCTGATGCTACGGTTGAATACTTGGCTTTCCGTTATAAACGCATTGCCTTGTAGAATATCTATTTCTACTTCAAGTATATACCAATAGTAGCCAACTGGTGGCGTGTCAATAACGTTGGCAAATATTGACTCCAATGGATATGGACCCACGTGCCAGGTCTGTGCATTGTTAGGAGGTAGTGTGCCTGAGCCAGTGTCTACTTGCATATAAAGTGTTTTGGTAGCAATGGTTGTGACATCACCAAACAAGTATTCAGGGTTAGTAGGATCATTGGTAGGCGATCCACTACGACGGTTAATCATAACTGTGTAAGCAAGCACACTGGGTTCTGTGGCCTGATAAGTTAATACATTGTTAAGTTGAGCACTAATGAACACACGGTCAGTGCCTGAGTTAACAACTACTTTGGCGCCCATGTCAGTGGACACAAATGCGTAGCCACCAAAAGCATCAAAACCAATTGTGCCACCATACCCTGTGGGATATGTTTTACCATTGCCATCAATACGCACAGTGACAGAAGTAGTGCTACAAAGAATAACTCCAACGCCTCCATACTTGCCATCGTATATGTCGTTGACACCATCTGCTCTGATATTGTTGCCTAAACTAAAAGGTGGTGCTGTATATTCTTCTGCAAATGTAAACTGTATAGTCCTGGCATCTAAGTATTGACTTGTGGCCAATGGAATAGGTGACACATAAGTCAAACTCTGCCCACTAACAAAGGGCGTTCTGAAGTTGCCTGTCATCCAAGCAAGATCATTGTAAGGTGGCGCATCATTTGTGCCTTGCACCACATTACTACTTGTGCCTTGAAAGTTCTGTCCAAGACCTGCGGGACCACTTAAGGTATAATTGATTGCGTCAACAATACCTTCTGTGTCGCCAACTTCAACTGGAAACTTTGCCATTATCTGTCGTCCTCTGTTTGCGTGAACTGCCATGTTGTGGCATTGCAGATCCAAATGTTCTGCGTTGAACTGTTGCTTAGTTCAATACTGTTTACACGATGTGCGTTCTGATTGATCTGAACCCAAGGGTAATTGGTATTGGTTGCTATAGTTTCTGCAGTTGTTTGCAATGGATCTTGTCCAACACTGTTAGCACCTTCAATCTTAATGTCAACAGAGCCAATGCGAATGCCACCTTGATAACGTTCATTAATTGGCACGTTAAACTTGTCAAGGTTGTTGATCTCTGGTAAGATACGATGCACCAATAACTTGCCTGAATAGTCTGGCAAGATCTTAATGTTGTCACGTCTGAATAAACTGTTAACTGGATATTCTCTTAACTGTGGCCCCAAGAAGTTATAGCCGTCATCCTTTTGCACAAGTGTTCTATTTGTTAAGCCACGTGCATACACAACTGTTCGTAATCCTGAATTGTATAACCATGTGTCAAGCGGTTCACCTGTGGCAGATAAAGTATCTATCTTACCACCTGACTCCGTTGCTGTGACTGTTAGTGTAGCGTCATTGGCAGGAGTTTCACCGCCCAATTGATCTCCAGTGACCAGGATAGTATCACCTACACTATAACCTGTGCCACGCACGTTGGGAGTAGGACTGGCCAAGTAGGCCACAGCAGATCTTAGAATGTTAAAGTGTGCTCCAGACCCTGTGGCCACAATGTTAGTTCCTATAGTATTCTGATAGTAGGCCTGACTTGTCCAGTATGGTGCTTCACAGGCCATAGTTGCTGCCTGCACTTCACGTGGTGCATTAAAACAATCTAAGTCATGTCTGTATGCTATCATCATGTTGGGAACACCATCACTGACAAAGTTAAAGTCAACACCAGTCACACTTCCTAAGGTAGTTGTGACACCTGCTCCTTCAGGCGTTGTGCTTAATTGGAATATGGTGCCAGTGACATCTACATCAACAACATAGTAAAGTGTGCCTACAGGATTATAACCAGAGATGCTGCCTGAACCTGTCTCAGTGCCACTTAGGTAAACTTGTAAGCCTGTTCGCATTTGTCCAGCAATTTCGTTGCTTTGCACAGTGCAACTAAACTTGCCATCTGTGCTGACAATACTGATGTTCTCAGCGATAGGTGGCTTTGTGGGATAGTAAATCTCTACCTGGTTCTTCTGTGTGTTGGTTTCCATATACACACGATCAACGTGTGCTGGATCAAACTGACTGAACAACCAATTCTTAATACGCTGGTTGCCAAGGCCTGTAAAGTTCTGTCCATCAAACTGCCAGATGTCACGTGCGTCAATTCCATACACCATCTTGTCAGTGTTGGCCCAACAGTTGCTGGTCAGCATACCACGACCCTGGTTAGCAAGACGCACACCTAAGATAGGTGCTGATGTTGTGGCATAGTTGATTGGACTGAACACAACTGTGTCCCATACACTGCTTAGGAACAGTTGTCCGTTGCAAGGGAACGCATCTACCACAGCGCCACGTAGCGGAACTTCAAGTTCATTGGCCACGTTGGTCACTGTTGGCTCCCAGGTCTTAGGTGCTTCGTTAAGAGCGAACGGTTGACTCCAACGCACAGTCACAGGATATTCTTCAATGGTGCCATCTAAACTAACAGCAGTTAGTCCACCTGCTACCAAGATACTACCCACGTTGGGTGTATTGTATAAGCGCATGAACTTGGCATACAAACTACTCCAGTTAGGATTGTAGTTCCATGTGTATAGTGCGCTGACAGTTCCTGTGCCGCCTGGATAGTTGGCACCAGGAATACCTTTGTAAGTTATAGTGGTAGTTGTTGAACTTACCACTGTGAACAAACCATTGAAGTAGTTGTTTACATCTGAGATAATAATTTGCTCACCTGCAGAGTAAGGTGCGGCTGTGAGTGGTGTCTCTAATACGATGATCTGATAATCAGTATTGTCTGGATCCGTTCTAATGTCTGTCAGACTTACTGGCACAGCATTTGAATACTGAATCAACAATGGATAAGGATCGCTAACAGCACCAGTGACTGTTTGCGGTCCTGCTGTGGTGCCAGCAAAACTCACACTGCTCATACTCACACCTGTTATGGTATGTGTGCCACGAAAGCCCACAGGCACAATGCCTTCTACCAGGATCTCTTGTCCAACGCCAAACGGACTGTAAGTGTAAGTTAGACCCACTGGAGTTCCTGCATTGGTTGCAATTGCTACGCCACCAGGAGTTGCACTCAGAGTGAATTCATTGTTGCCATTCACTGCTGTGATATAATAAGAAGATGGGTTGGTATAACCTGTGATGCTGGGTGCTCTTGGTCTGATACTGATAGTGCCTGAGGGCGTTCCACCTGTTGTTGTGATCACTGTGCCAGCACTGTCCATAAGTTGGAAGTAAGTGTTGCCATTGGTCTGCTTAATGTAGTAAGTGGTTGGGTTAGTGTAGCCCACAATGCCAGGCGCTTTGATTTTAAATGTCAAGCCTGTTGTGACACCGCCCACTGTTGTTATAGTTGTGCCTGTTGTGGAATTGACTAATCTGAATGTTGTAGTGCCATTGGTTGCTGACACTGTGTATACTGTTGGGTCAGTGTAATCAACAATGGCGGTGGCCAACACAACAAAAGTTAAACCTGTTGTGGCTCCACCGCGTGTGCTGATGCTCTGACCGTCTGAGCCTTCCAATGTAAACTCAGTTGAACCGTTTGTGGTTGCAATGATGTAAGTGGTTGGATCAGAGTAGCCTGTAATCTCTGCGGCTTCAACAGTAAAGGTCAAGTTCACAGGAGTGCCAGCCAGCGTTGACACAGGACTGCCACTTAGGTTAGCCAGGGTGAATGTTGTGGTTCCATCAGTGGCTATGATAACATAACTTGTTGGATCACTGTAGCCCACAATGGCAGGTGCTTGCACAGTAAAAATTAAACCTGAGGGGATACCTAAACTTGTGACCAATGCGCCGCCAGTGGCTTCTGTTAGTGTAAACGTGTTGCTGCCATTGGTTGCACTTACTTTATAAGTCTTGGGATTGGTATAACCTGAAATGCCTGCTGGGTCTACTGCAAAGCCAATGCTGAGTGGAGTTCCTGGATTGGTCACCAAAGGTGTTCCTACACTGGAAGTTAGTGTAAAGGTTGTTGAACCATTGGTAGTGCTGACCAGATACGTTGTGGGATTGCTATAACCAAAGATACTTTGTGTGTTGACATTAACTGTGATACCTGTTGGTGTGCCCACTGTGGTCACCAAGGCTCCACCTGAAGTGTCAGTTAGTGTAAAGGTAGTTGAACCATTGGTTGCTGAAATAGCATAGGTAGTTGGGTTAACGTAAGCAGGAGTTGTGATACTGCCTGTGCCGCCAAATGGTCCACTGATAGTAATGAACTGTCCAACCACCAGCAATGAACTTGAGGCTGTGCATGTGAACTGTCCTGCTGTGCCTACAATGCTGACACCACTTAATGTAAAGCCTGTGTCTGCTCCAGACACTGTGACACTTTGTCCTGCCACAATAAGACTGGCTGAAGCCGTGCAAGCAAATTGACCCGCTGTGCCTGTGACTGTGACACCAGTAAGGCCAAAGCCCGCTGAAGTATTGGTGCCACTGATAATAACGCTTTGTCCCACGCTGAGTCCTGCATTGTCGCAAGTGAAGTCACCATCATTGGATGCAATGTTCACGTTGCCTAACACAATAGGACTTGTGTTTGTATTGGTGCCACTTATGGTCACAACTTGTCCCACTGCCAAACTGTTGGTTGCACAACTAAAGGTCGCTGTTGCTCCTGTAATCTGCACAGTGCTTAGGGTGTAAGGACTTGTGCTGACAGTGCCAGACACTTCAACACTTTGTCCACTACGCAATGTGCCTGTGGCTGCATCACAACTGAACGTGCCTGCAATGTCATCAATCACAACAGTGGTCAGTGTTTCTGGAGCAACACTCAGTGTGCCTGACACTTCAACGCTTTGGCCTTGACTGATAGTTGTGGCATCACATTGGAAGTCACCAAATGAGTCATTGATCTTAACGTTGCTTAGTGTGGTGTCAGTGTTGGTTATGGTTCCTTGAATTAGAACTGTTTGTCCTTCAACAAGATCATACTGTAGTTGGCCTGTGATAGCAGTGCCTAAGCCCACTGTCTGACTTGTGCTCACTGTCCATACAGAAGCACCTGTTGGACTACCACTTGTGTAGCCTGTGATTCTTGTGCCTTCAACAAAGCCTGAGATAGGATCTGCACTCAGCAACATACCTGTATAGATAACACCTGAACTAACTGAAGCCACTGTGAGTGTTGTGCCGCTGATACTGCCAATCATTTCAACTGGGTCTAATGTATTGGTAAACTCAAAGTTGCCTTGGTTGTCTAATATCTTTGGTTTATTGACCTGGAAGCCTACATTATTTGTATTGGTTCCTGAGATGTCTACACGCTGTCCAGTCTTCAATACTGTGGCACCATTGAAAGCAAACTCTCCATCCTTACTGATAATGCTGACACCACCTAATGTGTCTGCTTGTGTAGGGAATGTGATTGTGCTTGTGCCTGCTGTGCTACTTGCACCTGTGGTAGGTAAACTTGTGCCTGTGAACTCTGGCCAAAACATTGGAGGATTGGCTTCGTCATTGAAGAAGGGCACTGTGCCGTTCCAAGAGTCAGTGATGTTGGTTGCTTGGTTGTAAGTGGTAAACACCTTGCCTGTAGGATTGATCAGTTGCCAGTCACCCATACCATTGGATGCATACCATTCTCCTTCTGTGGTGGCAGCAACAAAGTAAAAGTCATTGCCTTCTTTGCCAGGCTGTGGTCTACGGTATCCACCTGTGACATAGGTTGGAGTGCCAGGCACGCTCTTTAAGATGATCTCATCACCTGCTACACTGCGTATGCCGCGAACGTCTACTTCAACGTTCTGACCTGCGTTGTATTCATTTGGTCCCAATGCACTTGATGGAACATCAGGGCTAAAGGTCATTTTAGCAAAAGGTATTTTGGCCTCTTCGTATGCTTTTTTGGTTTGCGCCATTGGTTATGGTCCTTTGTTATATTGTATATTTAGTGCCAAAGATAAAGCCCAGGATGCTTCACAGCAGGCTGGGCTCTGTATGTTTAAATTTCAAGAAAACTGCCGCACTCTCTTGAGTGTTAACAGTCAATGCTATATAGAAATAGACTACAAGTTGTCTACGCATTTACTTATTGCATACACGAGCAACTAACTTGCCCATAGTTTTATCACTCTGAGTTGCATTGAAGTTCACTGTTGAAGCAGTTCTAATAGCCTTCACAACACACAAGACCTGCACTGTGACCGTTTCAGTTTCTTCTCCAGACCTGCCCAGGCTAACTTCAAACTGTTTTATTTCTGGATGAGTCTGAACTGTTTTAATTGTGCTGACATCCACATACACTTTGACCTGTGTGGGCAGTGTGTCGTGGTAAACCCAGGTAGATGCTTGTGCTGCCGTAGCACAAAGTAAAAACATAACGAAAACTTGAATCCTTTTCAACATCATAATATCCAATCTGCAATCAGAAACAGACCTTTCAGCAACAGACAAATTGCAACGACACCTGACAATGCATATACTAAAATTACCAATAATACTTCCATTATACAATCTCCTTAATCTGGACTAACGCCCATGGTGGCAAAGATACCGTCAATGTTTTTGCCTTTGCCTTTGATGATCAGTTCTGGGCGCTGGTGATAATGTTCATGATCAAACAAGGCCGCACACTCTGCCATAAGTTCTGACGAGGCTTGAATGGTCCAGGTGTCATCTTTAATTTGGGATGGCTTGACTGCTGTGGTGACCAGTTGAACACATTTGACATTACGGAATGTTTTGGGTGTGTTATAACCATAAATGCCACCGTAAAGCGTAAGTGTTTTACCATTAGTATTGCTCCAAGATTCAATACCATTGCGAAAGTTAAAAGTTTTGAAAGACATATAAGATCCTGTGTGTGTTATGAACAGCACTTATTTGCTGTCCATGTGTTTATTATAGTGCATTCATAACGAAATGTCAAGCACTTTCCGTTATTCTTTGTGTTGTATTTTAGCCACATACGCAAAAGATCCTGTAAAATACAGCGTCTTTACAGGTTGATCCTGTAGACTTTTTCGTGTGTTGCGGTGCCGCTGTAGGTGTTTTACAGGTACTACAGTATAAAACAACAAAAAATAATATTATATACAAAGTATAGCCTTACAGTACTAAGATGCCAGTTAGTTATTACTGTTGCTGTCTTTGCACGTATCTACCACTTGAGTAGAACTAATACTAAAGTAAAGTTTCACTTTGCAGGTCCTGAATGTGTCAATATAAACAACATCTTGTCTTCGTGTTCACCTGGCCAAATCTTATCTGCAAACTCTTGTATAGTGCAAGGTGCGCCTGCAAATACCCATTGACTGGTTCTTGCAAATGGATTTTGGTTAAAAGCATTTAACGACTGTTGAAATGCAATACCTTGTGCTTGTGCAGAACTGTATTGGTTTGCCATGGCGTTGTTGCCAATTTGACTCTGACAGTTTGATCCTAACAATGTGCTTTGTGCGCCTGAGCCAAATATGTTGTTTAGTAAACTCATTGTGTTGGTCCTTTCTCTGCGGCTATCAGCAATAGCAACAAGTCAGCCTGTGCTTGCACTTTGTTTCTCCAACGACGCTGACGTTCGTTATTACTAAGTGGGCCACCTGGCTTTAGTGGACGACCCATTTTCTTTTTTGGTTTTGTTTCTGTGTTCATTTCTGTTCCTTTTTAAAAGATGTGCTACACTATATGTGTTGTTATGTGTTTACAAAGATTCTTGTTCAATTTCTATCTGATAACCTGTTTGTGTTCTGATGTGTTGCACAAGTGCTGTTATATCTACTGCTTGTTTACTACTCCACCCATCATGTTCCGCAAAAAATTGGTTATCTGTTTGATTTAAGTAAAGTCTAACTGAGTCAAGCACAACTCGTTCAAGATCTCTATATAGCGCAGTCTTCTGCTTGCCAGTTATGGGTAGTAGTCTTGTTCCTGTTTTGGTCTCAGTAGTTCTTTTACTCAGTTGTGGTCTAATGTAAGCCCAACAAGTTTTGATTTCCTCTTGTAGTTGACGAATGAATTCGTTCTGTTTTAAGTATGCAATCTTGGCAGTGTCTCCATCAAGTTCTTTGTAAACAAGACTCTGTGTGTAATTGCTGACGTGTGCTCCTTGAAACAGGCCATTGATAATACGTTTTACTTGTTGTTCAGTTAGTTCTGCTGCCTGGGCTATTTCATAACGAATTTGTTTGCGATCAGTGATATATTTCTTGATAGCAAATGGATACAGATCCATTCCTAATTGCTGTGCGTATTGCATAATCAAAGTAGGAGCACAACATTGGATGTCGTAGTTGTAAATGTATCCATCTGCTGCCAGTAGTGTTCGTTTGTCAGTTCGTTTGAAGTTTTGCAGTGGATGGTACAGTCTACTGCTTGAGTCATTGTATGTGAATTCACCAGTGGCCAGTTCATCTTGGATCCGTTTTGGGACTTGTGCTACACTATATGTGTTGTTATGTGTATTACAAAGCAACTCATTTAGTTCATCAAATCCTGTTTGGTTCAACAAGTAATGTTTGGTCTTGCCAGTAAACTTGTTGTATCTATCATCTGTGCAAATCAATAACTTGTCCCGCAAAAATCTGGACAACTCATGCGAACCAAAATTCTCTTTGTGATTGATCCATCTGGTGCTTAACCACTTAGGAGTAGTAGCACTCAGATACTTTTTCACGAAGCACATGGCCTGCTGTGTTCTAAGTAGCACACGTGGATCAGACCAGTTGGGTTCGTAAGTCATTAACGGCTCTCAAACAATCCATCTGCTGGATTAGTCCAGTCGTCTTCATCAACAAATTCAAATTCAGTGTAAATGTCAGGATCAAGTGCTGCCATAATTGCACTTGCAATACCAATCCATTTGATGTTTTCTTCTGTGAAGTCAGTTGTGAGTTTGCCAGTGACTGGATTTGGTGTAAACCTATGATTGTCTACAATGCCTTCAATGTAAGAGCAAATGCTGTTGTATCCTGTGCCTTTGCTTCTGTCATTGCCTGTGCCTAACTTGGGCATCTTGGGATTGGGATTAAAGATGATGCTGCCATAAGGATTACTGTTTGTGTGATAGTTCTCATGCCAGTCAATGATCCATTTGATCATGTCATCTAAGATTCTGCCTTTGTAAATCTTATCTGTCTGCACGTATTGTGTAGTAGCAGTGGTGTCTTTAAATTTGGTTTTAATTTTCATTTCTGTTCCATTGTTAAACAACACTGATCTTGTGCTGTTGTTGTAGTATATAGCAAATATAACGGAAAGTCAAGAGTTAAGGCGAAATAATTGCACTTTTTGATTGACTTCTCCGTTTACATAAGGCATAATTACTATATGCACACAATGCAATGTTGTGTGATAGGGTCACAATTAACCGCATCTTTTACAGCCATTTTAGATGCCTCCATAAGCATGTGGTATTCCTTCATGCAGTGACCTGGTATTTGTAGCCTGGGCTTCCTGATCAGTTGTTTACCGTGAGTTTTTAGTAAGGCATTTTCTCACAAAAGGGCTCTTTTATTTTTTGCAGTTTTACCCCCATAACTACCACTAAAGTATGATTATCGTTTAAGTAAAGTATGAGCAAAACATTTTACAAAGAACAAGTGGCCAAGGCCCACTTCTTATTGACCATGTATATCCATGATGCCCTGGCCCAACCTGAGTGCAAGGGTGCTTACCAAGCGATCCAAGTTATGAAGAACTGCGTAGAGGATGCATACAGTCAAATACTTGGTGGCGAAGGTTTTGACTTAGATGTAGAGTTTGAAGATGATGAAGATGATTGAAATAGGGTGGTTTTAGTTCAATGAAATCAACAGGTTAGCAAGCCTGTTTTACTAAACCACCTGATATTAGACGTTTCACTACCTACCCCCTTACCCTGGTAGTATAAGCAATAAAACTGGCAGAGGGTAGTGGAATTGAACCACTAATAGCGGAATCAAAATCCGCTGTTATACCATTTAACTAACCCCCAACATTTATTCTGAGTATATAGTTCTTCCCACAGTCATAACTGAAACTGTAAAGTCTGTGGTCAGATATGTTTCATTAAATTTACGGGCCAATCGTATAGCATGTCCTGGCTCAGGAAAAGTAGTCTTGCTATACTTGATGCCCTGAAACAGTTTATCTGGATTGTGCTTGCGAAGTTTAATGGGTCTGCCCTGATACAGCACAGCATACACAGCATCTGCTTCACATACTTCAACAATTAAATCATTATCACTGTGACTACAGATCTGTATAGGCTTGGGTCTTGACATTATGCGGCTTTCTTTATTAGGTTATAGATGTATGCTTTGCTTACGTTGAACTTAACAGCCAAGTCATTCACGTGTTCACCTTTGCGACAAAGATCCAACAAGGCGTCCTGGTTAGTAAAGGCCTGACGATTTACAAGCGGTAAGCCTGCTCGCCATTTCTTAACAACGTAATCAATATTTGGTGTGGGAAAATTCAATTCCTTGCTGATCTCTATGGGCCTCATACCAGCATCCAACATGTCATATACTTTGGAATGATCCAGTTGACGACGTTGTGGCTTTTCAGTCACTGCACGAACATTTTTGTTTGTGGGTGTTTTCCACCATGTGTATGCGGCACCAGACTCGCGATAAACTTTAAGCCAGTGCATAATTTCATGCATGGGCACAGCGGCTGCAATACCAATAATTGGCACCAATGGAACTCGCGTTCTTGGACGATTGATATGCTGTTGATCTGGTGCTTCAAACCAACGTATCAATTCTCTATGATTGGCTGTAGAAGGCAAACCTGTCACAGGCATATACCAAATACCTGCTACAGATATTTCAGTTGGTGTGATTGATGTAGCGTGAAAAGTAGAGTCGTCAAGATTGGCCACATTCAGTGCATGACGTAGCCATGAACGAGGACTGCCAAGTGCGCCAGTGACGCCAGCAGTTGCATGTGTTGTTGTGTTAGTCCAGATATCTTGTTGCATACTGTTATGTATGCCGTTAATGGATCTGGATTTTATCTTATATTTCTACGTCAAAGATAACACTGATTCTATCTTCAGCAGTGTTGTTGTATGACGAATGCACACGCTTGTTGTTGAACCACATTAGTGTGCCAGGATTAATTTGTCTGCGATCATCTTCAACTGTATACAAGTATGAGCCTGTGATAGCCAAATGATAACGATGTCTTGCTTTGTAGTATTCGCCATCATCCACGTGCGGGAACACTTGTTTGCCAGGTTTTAATTTTACAATAGCCACACGTGATATTCCGGCAGGAAAGTATCTGTTTACTGCTTTCATTGTTTCTGGATACAAGTCATACAAGTTAGTGGGCTTGTATTGATGATTATTTCTATGGTCCGCCAAAGGAGTAGGACTCCAAGACTTGACAAGGTTAATTGTTTCAGTGTTTGTTTGTTCGTATAAACGATCTTGACGTTTTGTGTCCAACAACCAGTTTTCAGGCTGGCTGTTTATTTCTTTAACAATGGCTGAAACATCTATGTCACGAGTAATAATTGCTATGTTGTTCATAACAATAGTTATTATTTCATGTGAACTACGATATAACCAAGTAAACCCAATAGACTGCAAATTACAGTGCCTGCTACTGTGACCATAACTTTGAACTTGTCATCTTTGGCCTGAGTCAACATGCTTTTGATTTCACCAAATTGCTTGTCATTGGTTTGTTTAAGTTCTTTGACATCAGAACTGATCTTATCAATGCGGTCTTCTACACGGTTCATACGATCATCCAATTGTCTGTATCTTAATTCGCACAAGTCTACATGCGCTTCTAAACTGCTTCTCTCACTCATGTTATGCTCCTACTGGTGTCACAGTTAAGATAACACTTGCAATACCTGGCACAACACCAGCGGCAGCAACTGCTTCTAAGACTACTGTGGTGCCAGATGCGGCCCATGCAAGTTCAAAATAATCACCAGCAGCCGCACTAAACACATAGTTCCATGCAGCCATAATACGATCACCGTTGCCAGCAACTCTAGTATCACCAGCAGTGTAAGTCACATTGGCACCGTTCTTCTTCAACCAGATATAAGCATTATCTGCACCACCTGCTGTTTGACTCAACTGTGCAGAGAACTGCAAGTTGTAAGTGCCAGCATTGGCAAACGTAATACGAGTCAATGCTGTTCCGTTAGTGACAATACTGATACCGTTTGAAATATCAGTAGTGCCAAATATCATCAAGTTTTCTGCATTGGCCACTGGGTTAGTTTGAGTCACTGTGCTGTAAGCATTGATGTATTGGCGACCATAACTGATCTTACCACTGGGCAGTGCTGCCGCGGCGGCTGTTTGCAATACCACTGAATCTGTTTTAAGCGTAGTTGCTAATTGAGTGAATTCAGCAGTGGTATTGGTTGTGCCACCACCAACGGGTGTATTGCGAATCTGTGTGTTTGCACGACTACCAACATAGATACGGTCAGTATCAGCACTAAATGAGTCAGCACTCACGCTCATACCAATTTCGTTATCACCAGATGCTTTGTATTGTCCATCAAAGCGAGCAAAGTTAGTATTGGTAGCAGTGCCACCTACGCCCAAACGGAAGTCAATACCATCACCGTCTTGTGGACCAGTCTGGTCTGTTCTGAGATAACGCAATATTTGTGCAGGCGGTTGTGCTGCCACTGAACCTGT
>Ga0070748_1000153_pt1 | contig 35568 bp, 49 predicted proteins | sample VirMetDEL_Nov_12_FD_77015 | JGI IMG/M metagenome (GOLD analysis project Ga0070748, IMG submission 77015) | Aqueous microbial communities from the Delaware River and Bay under freshwater to marine salinity gradient to study organic matter... | ecosystem: Environmental > Aquatic > Marine > Coastal... | reverse complement strand
TGGCTGAAGGAGGCAATAAAAAAAAGAGCCTGACGCAGAAGGCTGACAACTGCGGAACTGGTGCGGGCGGATTCCAAGGGGGAAACGACTGCGCAGAAGGTCATGGCAGACCAGAAGCTGGAACAGAGAAGGTCCGAACTGGAAAGGTGACAGAAGAAGAACAAGCTGCATATGACAAGTTCGTCCGTCGTGAAGAAGTCGATGACCAAGGAAGAAACTCAGTCAAAGCATGGAATGAGGGAGACGATTGGACAGGCCCGGACGGATTCACCTTTGAACACGACAAACTCGACGAGTCAATCGGCGAGCGTGGCATGGGCGAGAAACTGCATGAGTTCACAAAGGACGGCGGACAGTTGATGGTCATCAGCAATCCGAAATTTGACGAAGATCGTCAGAACAACAGAGACATCATGAGCCAGTTCGATACAGATGTCAGAGAGTTGGATATAGAAGATCAGGAACTAATCGAAGCATTTACGGCCAACGAGTTCAGCGTCATGAATGAAATCATGCGGCAGGATGGTTGGTCATATACGCAAGATGTTGAGAAGTCCAACGACGAGGTCGGAAGCCTAGCCTGGGACGCCGGAGCGATTGATGGCTTCGACGCTCTTGGGATGAGTGACGAAGAGACCCTGAACTTTGCACGAAATAACCCTGAATTCACGGAGAAGATAAAACGTGCGGCTCAAGGTTTTCATGACGATGTCCTGTCAATCCAACACGAAGCAGAAAATTCAAGACTGGTATATCTCGGGGGCAATCACTATCAAGGAATGGGCAAGGCTGCCAATTTTTCTTCTGGCGTAGCAGACGCAGCCAGTGCTTTGACAATGCGAAACGCCGAGAAAAATCCCGACAGGTATCGGGAGGCACTTGACGATTTCATCACCAACTTCGATGAGTTCGACCGACCCTATGAGCGCGGACTTGAAGAAGTAATGGACGGCTACAGAATGGCAGGCAATGAACTTGACAACCTAGTCACGCGGCAACTCAGATCAGACGGCAAGCCAATGACGGTCTATCGCGGAGTCACTGTCAAGGGTGTTGGCCGGAAGCGTCTTCTCGACGCGATCAACTCGGGAGTCAAGACCTACAAACTTGACGGTATGGCTTCAACCACAACAGATGGAGTGTTCGCACAGAACTGGCCCACTGGTCATTATCCCATTTTGATGAAAATGAACGTGACTGAGGGGTTGTTTGTTCAGCCGATTTCTTCCAACGCCGGCGAATCAGAAATCATCATCCCAAAAGGGACCGAGTTGAATATCAAAAATGTTCAGCGAATCAGCACCAAAAACGAGCAGGGCAACCATATGACATACACCTTGGTTGAAATGGAAGAGGTGGGCCTTGAGTAGATTTGAATCTGAATTTCTAATCGAGGCAATCGATGACCGCGAGTTCAAAGACCAAGAGCCTGGCGAGGTGCAGGCGAAGGGCAAGGTTTCCCAAGCCTACGAGTGGCCGGAAGCGACCAGGAAGTACCGCCTCATGATCGAAGGCTTGGACGATGACCTGATCCGACACAAGGCTGAAGTGCCTGACAACGGCGGAGATGCCGACCAGAACATCAGGAAGCGGGAACGATCAACACCAGCTCAAAGGATTCGATCGGCTGTGACCGAAGCCCTTCAAGATGTGAACAGGGTTCTTCTGAGCGAGTTGCCCAAAAACACAAAGGCTGTCGGTGTGACCAAGGTTGACGCCACAAAGATTCTGAAACGTCTGACCAAAGCAAAGGGCAAACTTCTCAAGAAACTTGTCAAAGCGTTTCAAGAGGCGGCATCTGGCGGAAGTGCTGCCGGGATTGAAAGACTCAACGAAATGCTTCGGGGTGATGGAATCCAAGCGGTGACTGATTCGGGGATCACGAAGATCTTGGCTGAGGTTTCGAAGCAACGGGCCAAGTTTATCGTTGACTCCGTAATCGATGACACCGTGAAAAGGTTTTCCGATGGTATCGATACCGGCGAATCGACTGACCAGATCGCCCGCCGGCTACGAGAGCAGAACGAGGCACTGACGATGGCTAGGGCTGAGGTCATCGCAAGGACAGAGTCGGCTGCTTCTTATCACGACGGTCAGATTGCTGCGTGGAAACAGACCGGATTCGTCACCAAGAAGCACTTTCTGAAGGCTGGCGGCGCTTGCCAATACTGCCAGGCCGTTGAAAACGAGTTTGGAGAGGGGAAGAAGTCGATCCCGATTGATGAGCCGTTCGTGAAGGCCGGTTCGACAATAGTAGGGAGCAAGGGCGGCAAGATGAACATCAAGCGCGACATGCAGGGAACCGTCCACCCGAACTGTCGATGTGACTTTCTCGCAGCGGAACCAGAACGATGAAAACCAAGACATTGCAGGCAGATCTCGAGTCCGATGGCATCAAGGTGGATGCCGTCATCTCTACCGAAACGATCGACCGGGATGGCGAGGTTCTCATCGCCCAAGGCATGGATTCCTCAGAATACGATTCCAACCCGGTCGTTTTCTATAACCACGATTATGCGCAGCCGGTCGGTCAGGTCACCAGCCTGAGAAGAGGCAAGAACCGAGTCGATGCAACGATCGAGTTCGCCAAAAGGCCGGAAGGTTTTCAAGGGTCATATTTCCCTGAGTTTGTCGAGTCGCTTGTCGATCAGGGGATTGTGAAAGGCATTTCGGTCGGATTCGTTCCCAAGCAGGGTGGGGTCCGCAAGGCTTCAAAGGCAGATAAAGACAATTATGGCGACGAAGTGAGCCAGGTCTATTCCCAGTGGAAGCTCCTGGAGGTCTCGATTGCTCCGCTTCCCGCAAATGGCACAGCGCTGGTTCAGGCAGTTCGCAAGGGCGTTGTCAGCCGGGAAGACGCAAAAAAGTGGATGGGAACCGAGGTCACCGAGAAGACCGTGATCGAGATCAGCGTTCCCAGAATCGGTCTGATGGACCGAGTTTCGAAGTTTTGAATAGCAGTCAGGGTCTGAGCGTAGAAGCGAAATGCTTGAGGCGATAGGCACAAACGAGCTGCTTCGTTTTTTTACAAGCACACTCTCACAGGGATTCGAAAAATGCGAATCGTAACGCTCGCGGAGGTCAAGAAGGATCTCCAGAACATTGCTGACCAAGTCGGGGCGAAGAAGTTCGTCAAGGCTAAGGGTCTTTATCTCGACAAGGTCATGGTCACCGGCGAAGACGGCGCTCCCATGAACGCTGAAGATCTCGAGGTTCATGTCGCCCCCAAGATGGCTGAAGAGCCAATCATGGAAGACGAGGAACTGAAGGCCGCCGATCCTCTTGAAATGGAAGAGGAAGAAAAGATGGAAGAAGAGGAAGAGGAAGAGGTCAAGAAGACCTTTCGCCGCCAGGCTCGAAAGAAGGCTTTCCAGCCGGTTCCTCGCGCAGTTCGTCCCAAGGTTTGGGGTGGTCTCAAGAACTTCAAAAATGACTCAAACGGTGACGCCGTGGACAAGGCTCTTGCCTTTGGTCACTGGCTGAACGCCCAGCGTGGCAACCGGAAGAGCATGAACTTCATTGAGTCCAAGGGACTTCACCTGAAGGCTCACAGCGAAGGTATCAACTCCGCTGGCGGCTTCCTGGTTCCTGAAGTCTTCGAGACCGAACTCATCAGCCTCCGCGAGGAGTTTGGTGTGGCCCGGCAGGAGTGTCGTGTTCGTCCCATGACAACCGATGTTCATCGCATTCCGCGACGGGCTGACACTCTGACCCCGTACTTCGTTGGCGAAGCGTCTGCGATTACGGAGTCCACCCAGTCCTTCGAACAGGTCTCTCTGATCGCCAAGAAGCTGGCTGTGCTGACCACGATCTCGAGCGAGCTGGATGAGGACTCGTTCCTCAACGTCGCCGACGATGTCGCAGGCGAAATCGCCTACGCCTTCGCCAAGCGAGAGGATGAATGCCTCTTCTTGGGTGACGGAACCAGCACCTACGGCGGCATCAACGGCCTCGTCGGTGCAATGGGTTCGGCCTCAGTCGTTGCGACTGGGGAGATGGGGGCTGACACCCTTGCAGGTGCGCAGGCCGTGATCACCGTTGAGTCGCTTATGCGAGCAATGGCGGCACTTCCTCAGTACGCCGACAACAAGAACGCGAAGTGGTACTTCCATAAGACGGTGTATCACGATCTCGTCCAGAACCGCGCCCTCAACGCTGGCGGCGTGACTTCGACCGAGATCTTGAACGACAAGGTTGTCCCGCAGTTGTTCGGGTATCCCGTGGTCTTCTCGCAGGTTCTCCCGAACCTTTCGACCCTGACTGACACGCTTCGCATCGGCTACTTCGGAGACATGAGTTCTGCTGTGTCTTTCGGAGATCGTCGATCGACTTCGATTCAGGTCAGCGACCAGGCAATGGATGTGTTCGAGCAGGACGAGATCGCAGTTCGCGGAACCGAACGCTTCGATATCAACTGCCACGACACCGGCAGTTCGACCGAGGCTGGCCCGCTCGTTGCACTCAACCTTCTGAACGCTTCCTGATCAACACAGTGACAGGGGGTGGCCGGTGTAGGCCGGTCACCCCACACTCAAGAAAGCACTTCCCATGATTCATGCACAGGACACGAAGTTCATCAACGTCACGCCTCCGGCGGCGATCGTTGATAATGCTTCGTACACTACCGCCGAGATCGATACTCTTGGCTACGACTACGCCACCATCGTGGTCTATATCGGTGCGACTGACATCGCAATGACTGCCCTCAAGGTTACTCAGTCGGATACCGCTGGCTCAGGCCATGCGGACATCTCTGGTCTCACTTGGGGTTCCGACACCAACATCGACGGAAGCACATCGGCGCTGCCGAGTGCTGACGATGACAACACGTTCCAGGTCGCTCAGATCAACCTCGTTGGTCGAAAGCGATACTTGGATGTGACGGCGACGGCTGGGAATGGTTCTGCTGGAACCTTTGCAGCCATCTTCTGCATCCTCTCGCGTGGTGATGAGGTCGCAAACACTGCCGCCAGCCAAGGTGCTGACGAAGTCCTTGCGGTCTGATGATCCTCCTTTCTGTATCGGCGGCCACTGGCTTCGGCTGGTGGCCGCCGATCGGCGAAGAGGTCTAGGAGGTAAATCGTGGCAGTCGGTACATACGCTCTCACAACTCTCGCAGATCTGAAGACTTGGCTTGACATCACCGCGACCGATACGGATGTGGCGCTCGAGGCTTCGATCGATCGAGCAACTTCAATCATTGAGACCTATTGTGATCGGAAGTTCAAAAGTCGGACTCATTACGAGTTCGCTATGCCAGGCGGCGGCAAAACTCTGGCGTTGGACAACTTCCCTGTGGTCAGCATCAAGACGGTGGCCTTTGGCCCGGCGGTGGCGTTCAGTGTCCAAAGTGATACCGCGTCGAGCGATGTTCTTGCTACGGTTGAGAATGACGGCGCAAGCCTCAAGCTCACCAAGATCGCAAGCGATGGAACTGAGACAAGTTCTTCACTTGCGTTTTCTACTTACAAGACCACATCTTCGCTGGTGACGCAGATCAACAGCAGCGTGAGCGGATGGACGGCCAGCCTCACATCGAACGCATACACCTTCAGTCTGTATCGCTTTGGCGGTAGGGGTGTCCTAGACGCTGTCTGTCTTCTTGAATACCCCAAGGACAACGTGAGCGAGTACCGCCTAGACATTGACCGGGCATTGATTCACATGCGGTCTGATCGGTTTCCGCATTACGATTCTGGCAGCCGAGAAACCAACAGGTTCCCGCGTGGTTTCTATCCCGTGTTCGTTGAGTACGAAGCCGGGTTTGCGACGATCCCCCACGACCTAGAAAGAGCGTGCATAGAAATCGCATCAGAGTTGTATCAGACCAGGCTGCAAGACCGGCTTTTGAGCAGTGAGTCTCTTGGAGATTACAACTACACGAAGAAGGCGTCTGCGAGTTACGCAGAAGAACGGTCTCACCTTTTGGATGGATACCGGAACATCAGATGAGCATCGCCAGCATGATCGATAGGTATGGTCAGGTTGTTCAGCGAGGAACAAAGACGGTCGCGGCTGATGCGGTTGGTGGGATGATTGAAACGTGGACCTTTGGGGACGCAACAAAGGCTCTGGTCCAAATCGAAAGCACTTCCGACAGTGTTGTTGGTGGACGAGAAAACACGGCAAAGTCTGCAACTTTTTTCTTCAAGGCCGGGACCGAGATGACGGTGAACGATCGCGTTCAATATAATTCCAGCACGTTTGAGGTTCGATCTGTTCGAACGCCACACGAACGCCCAAGGCAAGACTCTCTTTCATACGTCAATGTTCAGGCTGATCAGGTTCTCTCTTGACCAATGTCAAAACCAACTTCAGGGCGAGCGGGATGCAGTTGGCCGCAGACCAGGAAATGGCGTTCATGCTGGAAGCGATTCAGCGTGAGGTGCAGAATGGGATCAAGAAGGCAATCAACAAGAAGAGTCCCCCAAGGTCGAGAGCGGGGCAGAACCCTCGGAAAGAAACAGGAAACCTTGGCCGCTCGGTTTTGCTGACCAAGATTCGGCAATACGGGAACCTTCAATATGGCACGATCCACATCGATGCCCCATACGCTCGCGCCCTTGAATACGGGGCAAGACTTCCCGGAGGCCAGCCATATTTCTGGCACGCCAAAGAGGGGAAGATTGTCTATGTTCGGCGATCGCATCCGAACGCCAGCAAATACAAGAAGACCAAGCCCGGCGTTTTGAAGCCTCGCCCGTTCGTTTCTAGGCAGGTGAAAAAGACAAAGAAGCGGATTCCGATTCACTTGAAGAGGTTCGTTTCAGCCTTCAAGAAAAGAGCCAGGCCCGGCAAATTGGAGAAACTCCTGTGACTGTCGAACTGATGAAAGCGGTCTTTGGAAGGCTTACCTCGAACGATGGTGGTGGCACTCCGGACTATAACGATTTTTATGATGCGGTCGGGGGCCGCATCTATGCCGTCGAGGGTCCAGCAAACGCCACTTTTCCGCTGTGCATTTACAACCTAGAAAACGTGCAGACCACGCGGTTTTTTGGGGGCAGAGTCCAGCAACGCGGCAGCATCGCGGTGGGTGTATTTGCAAAGGCGGAATCTGGCCCTGATTCGATAGTTGATATCGAGAAGCTACTTTTCAATCACCTCGACGAGGTGGATCTGACGGTGGCAGATCATGACCGGGGCTTCGTTCGAAATCTAACGCGAGGGACTCCCAGCGTGGATGACGAGCTGATTCAGATTGAGTCCACTTTCGAAATCACAGCAACCTCGAACTCTTGATGGGAAAACGAAATGGGAAGCACAGTAGCAATCGGATCGGACGGAAAGGTGACCCTGCCGACTGGGTATGTGGGGACGCTCAATACGTGGTCCTGCTCGATTACCAGAGCAACGACCGCCGTGACAGGGTTCAGCCAGGTCGGAACCACTCGAGTGGCCTCGGCACTTTTCGACATCACTGGCTCCGCCGGCGGCTGCCCCAACTACGACACTGGTAGCACCGACCCTCTCACAAAGTTTGCGGGAGCAGATGGCCCGGATGGCGGGAGTGTGATGCTTTTGTGGAACTCGGTAGATGGGAACGCAGCGGAGTGTTCCCTAGAGTTTGACGCTGTCTTCAGTTCGATCGCAATCGGATCGACGCAAGACGGCGATGCAACAATCTCGTTCAATTTTGAACTTGCTGACGCGAACGCTCCGGTGTTCACTTGGTACGAAGCCTGATCATCTAGGAGATTTCTCATGGCAGTCGCAGTTGGATCAGATGGAAACGCAACAATGGGGACGGGGTTCAACGCTGCCCTGAACACCTGGAGCGCGCAACTTAGTCGAAGCACGCAAGTCATCACAGCCTTCAACGCTTCCAGTGGTTGCCACAACCGCAGGGCATCAAGCGTGTTGGATATCACCGGCTCTGCCGGCGGTTTCCCGATATACGACAACGGATCAGACTCTGATTCTGACGGAAGCCTCGCACCAATCAAGCACACCGGAACAGCCTTGAACGACCGGGCCGGTGCGTCGATTCAACTCTACACTTCGGCAAGTTCTTCGATTGCTTTTGCGGCGGTGTTCAGTTCGTTTTCGTTTGGTGTTGCTCAGGATGGAGCCAGTACGGTGACGTTCAATTTTGAGATGAACCAAGCAACCGCTCCAACCGTGAGCTGGGATGAATCATGATCAAAGGCAGAGATGATCTGATTAGGTCGGGCCTTCTTGTTCCGACCATGCAGGACTGGAGGGTTCGGCTTGTTTTTGAGGATGGGAACACTCGAGTTGTTCGTGTTTCACCGGCAACCATCGACGAGGCCGACGCGGTAGAACGCGCACTGACGCACGCAAAAATCTTGGACCGATCAGTGTTGAAGTCGATTGAAGCGGAGCGGGTCGCAAAGAGCGGCGAAGTTGCTCCGTATGGAATGATACAGAAAGGATAGGAAGCAATGCCAGCAAATCCGATCGAAGTTCAGGGGACGGTCATCAGCGTCCCCTGTCTCACTGTTGCAAGTGTCATCGAAATCTCTTCGGTTCTATGGGAGCGGAGCCGAAAGGAATTGATTGAAGACCTTGAGGACTCCAACGCTTCAGAGCCGACAAAACTTGAAACGCTTCGAGAACACCGAGAGACAAAAGGCCACACCTTCAACGTGGTGAAGTGGGCGCTGACCGCAAGCGGGGCCAAAGCAGTCATCGAAAAAGCGTGCGACGGATTCCCCGACGAGTTCCAAGATTTTCCAGTTGAGCGATTGATCGAGATTGCAATGGGAACCCTTGGGGTCGATTGGGAAGAACTGTCTTCGAAAAAGAGCGCCGAGGGAAACCAAAAGGCTCCGGGGGTGGAAGGGACTTGATGGAGGAGGCGGCCTGGTGTGCCAGGCTTTTGCCAGGACTCGGGAACCCTCTTCTTCTTCCCATCGACGAGTTCAACAGGTATCTACAGATGGTCCCGAAGATACTTGAGTCAGAGAACGGTTCACCAAGCGAGGCAAGCCACGACCACAGGTCACACGTTGAAGCTCAAATGAGACAAGCACATGGCAGATGAACAACTGCAAATCGTCGTGGAAGTCCTTGCTCATCTTGATCAATTCAAGAAGGCTCTTGCTGAAGTAGAAGAAAGAATCAAGAAGACCACTGACACTGTTGCGCGTCAACACAAACAGATGATCGACAAGACAAACGCTGAGGTTCGCGCTGCGAATGAGAAGATGCGGATGTCGATGGACACCACGGGCAAAGCGCTCAAGGACAAGGCCGGTGGCATGGCCTCGCAAGGCATGAAGGCTTTTGCTGGGCAAATTGCGGCAGCCGCTTCGATTGGCCTGGCGGTGACTGCGGTTGACAAAGTTATGGCAGCCATCAACAAGAGGATGGTAGAGGGCGCTGACGAGACCGGGGTGGGAATGGGCTGGAAGATTGTTGAATCCTTGCAGGAAACTATGCGGAACATTCCAGTCTTAGGCCAAGGGATGGATATGGTTGGCAACTTTTTCGGGGCCAGCGATTTCCAAGGCGAGCAGATGAAAAGGGCGAAGTTGCAAGACGAGGCTTTGAAAAAATCAAGGCAACGGGCAAAGCAGCAGGAAGTCCTCAACGAAATCATTCGGCAGGAAAACGTGGAGCGAGAGCGCACGCTTCAATACTCCAAGCAACTTGCTGAAGACACTCGACAAATGGTTGCAGACGCATCTGCTGGGGCGAGGATGATCGGCGACCATCGCACGGAACAAGAGGACAGCCTTCGATCTGCTCGAGCGAAAAACATCAGACTCACAATGACGGGAGACGATGACAGGCTCAAGAAGTTCGAGCGTCAGATGGAACTGTATGAGTTGAGCCTTTCGTTTGAGCGGCGGATTCAAGAGGCTAGGAAAGACAACCGGAACCTTTTGGCTGATGAACTTACCGAACACCACGACAAACTCCGAGCGTTGACGGAAGAGTCTCACGCTCTTGAGGACCAGCTTCGACTGCAAGAAGACCAGAAGAGACTTGCTGAAGAACAGAAAGGCGCAGAAGAAGAACTTCAAAAAGCCAGAGAGAAGGCAATGGGTATTGCCTCCGGGGCCGTCAGTTCTTTTGGAACGGCAGGCGGATCGTTCGCAACTGCCGCGTCGGTCGGTGCGATGAACGAGGCGAAATTGGCGAACCGGATCTCTCAGCAGTCACGGGAACTCTTGGCACAGATCGCAAAGAACACCGCAGACGGTGGAACCTCGGAGGTGGACCTTGCCTAGCGTCGTTGAGTCTTTGGAATCCCGTTCAATCCAAACGAGCGGAGGACGCGGTAGCGGCAGCCGGGTCTTCCATGCTTCCGGGTATGCAAGCGTCTCTGACCTTTTTTCCGCTCTTGGCACAACGGTGGGAACTGAAACGGTTCCGCAACAAGGAGATTCTCATCCTGACTTCCCCGGCCTGGTTGCCAAGGATTTCACGATTCAAAAGGAATCAGGCCACACTGACTTGTGGAAACTCACATGGGCCTACGAGGTAATCAGCCGAGGCTTTCCTGACTACCCTTCCCAGCCAATTCCCGAAAAACTTCCGAATGAAGTTTCATATGTTGAACTGAGCGCAGAAATTCGTGCGGAGTTTTTCCTGGCCTACCGAGCCGACCCAGATATTCCAGCATTGGGAGCGCCGACTGGCGAAGACATTATGGGGTTCCCGGTAGACCAGGCGGGGAACCCGACAAGCCTTCAGCGGAACATTCAAGAAATCTCGGTGACAGAAACCGTCACAGAGCCAAACCTCGACACCTACAGGTCTTTTCGGTTTACAAGAAACGTGGTCCCGTTCTTTGGAAGTCCTGCGGGGACACTTCTCTATCGAGGCGCGTCTGTTCGTCGAACCGGCGTCAGTGTTTATCAGGTCACGCATTCTTTTGTCGAAGACGAATACATGCACCTCCAGCAGCAGCCTCTGATCGAGCCGCCAGACATGACCCCGAAGTTGACAGAGGAACTTGTGGGAACAGCAGAAACAGTGTTCTTTGTCCAGCCCTTTGACAGGACTTCGGACTTCAATTTGATCTCAGTAAACTTCTGAGGGACTCATGGCAAGCGAAATCAACTACAACGCGCAGATCAACATTCGCAAGGGGAACCTCCTTGAGAACTTCAATCCTGGCTCTATCACGATTGACTTGGCAAGCGAGCTTGGTGACGGGGGAGTCCAGCTCATCTCTCATTCGGGAGGAGCCGCAGAAGGCGAAGCCTTTGGCGTCACCGATGTGACAAATGGAGGGATCTACTTCTTTCGGAATCTCGATGACACCAACTATGTTGAGATCGGAATTCAAGTGAGCAGCACCTTCCACCCGTTCATGAAGTTGCTCGCTGGCGAGTACGCGATCGGAAGGATTGGAACCGCTGCACCATTTGGTCGTGCGAACACTGGAAACGTAAACGTCCAGTATCGGATTCTGTCGCCATGAAAAAACGATGGCACATCGGCACGCTTACGACGGAGGAGTATCCACTCGTTGAAGCAGCCAAAAACGAACGCATTGAAATCGAGTTCATTATGTGGGCGAACATCGATTCTTCAACAAGGACGTTTGACCTTCATCACATCCCGTCTGGTGATTCTGGAGCGTCCGACAACTTCGCACTCATCAAGGGGGAAAGTGTTGGATCTGGCAAGTCTTCGATGGCAGAAATCAAGATCTATCTCGAGCCGGGGGACAAGTTGACCACTCACGCTTCCGCTGTGAGTGGCATTGTTTTGACTTGCTATGGTCAATCACACCGCATCAGAGAGGAGCGTGACAGTGGCTGATCTTCCACGTTTTCACAAGGGCGGAATTGGACCGCTTGACTACCAGACCATCAATGAAGCGTTTCGCCGGCTAGACGCTCTTCGTCCGCTGATTGAGTCTGCGGGGATTAGCCAGGCCGGAGGCATCGACGATGTCAAGGTCACGCTTGTGAGAGCGAGTCCGTGGTCGGAAGAAGACAGGCGAGACAAGGGAGAAGAAGGCTTTTCTGAAGATCAAGAAGAGGCGAAACTCTACAGTTGGGAGCAGATTCTGGTCCGTGGCGATAGCGAAGAGTACGACCTAAACGCCAACACGATCGCATCTCCTGATGATTCGGATTGGGCCAAGGTACTTGCTGACAGTTCGCCTCGTTCAGGACCGAACGAAGAAGGCCGTGGATACGCCATATCTTTGGATGACAATTTTGGCGGTGGTTTTGCCGCGTTGTTTTCCTACCGCAGGTCAGACGCGAAGAGATGCTTTGTGTTGTTCCCGCTCGGGAACTTCACGACAAGAGGACTCTGTGTCATCACGAATGCGTCCGGGGGTTTGGCCTCGTTCCCTATGAGAAACGAAGAGGGAGACGAGGAGGACGCAGTCGGGGTCTACGTTTGCAGTGCCAGGGATTTGAGTTTCATTGTTGACGAAGCAAGTGGAACGACCGGAGCATTGAAGAAAGGATATCCGTTCGTCCTTTACGACTTCGCTGCTGGACCGAACAACTCAAACCATCCGAGTGTTCCAGAAGGAACAGAGTTGACAGACCGGCCTCTCCTAGAGGGAACGATTGTCGAATACCAGACAGCCACAGGAAGCGACGGATCGAAGTTTAGATATCGCTCTGGCCTTCCTCGTCTTGATGTTGAGTGTGAAGACGAGGAAGGATCTCAGCCATGACTTCCTACGCTGCTGCGTGTTGTTGCAAAGACGATGATGACGATGGCGGCGGCGATGGCGGCGATGGCATTCCCGGATGCTGCGACACGAACCCAAATCTTGTGACAGTGAATGTGAATTTGTTGGTGGTCGCTCAGGGGAATAGATTTTCATATATCAACGGCGGGGGTTGCAGCACGATTCCGCGCCCATTCTCTGAAACCACAACCCTGCACGAAACCCTTCTCGTCACAGGCACGGTGACATGGGACTTGCATTCAGGCGACCCTCCAGTTTCAAACGTAATCGCTCGCGCCGCGAATGTTTGCGAATGCAATTTTGATGGGCCGCGTTCAGAGGGGAACGGTGGCGTTTGCCAAGGGTGTACCTTGCTGAGGCGCGCTGAAGCTGGAGGCACGTTCCCCGTCACCACCAGTCTTCAAATTGTTGACTTTGGAGATGAATACGAGCCGGGCTTCAATCCGTGCGACGAGGATCTTGGACAGATTACGGGGTGCGCGTTTGTTCTTGGCTTTCATGTTTCTGAATTGATTTATGGAACATTCAACACCCAGACGGATTGTGTTCACCACTCGAATAATAATGATCCGTTTGGAAACTTTAGCGTTGAAACGCTGTCGGTTTCCAGAAGAATGATTTGGCTCATCAATCGGACGCCAGGCGGCGCGTGCGAGTTGGGGGAACTGATTGCTGATCATGACACCCGTGCGTGGACTTGTTTCTTTCCTGGCGGATCGGCTAGGGCGGGCGCTTACACAAGTTTTCTCTATGGCGGATGCACTGGCTCGAACATACTGGGACCAGGAACCGAGACCCATGACAACTTCGTGAGTGATTACGGGTTCGACCCTTGCGGATCTGACGCACCGTGTTACAAGGACGGGTCTTTCTCGACAAGATACTCGAGTCAAACGACAACCCAAGATGGGCGCACGCAGGGAACGACAGCAAACGCCACACTCACCACTACCAACTTCACACACCTTGCTTGGGACTGAACATGACTTGTATTCACTACTTTCGAGGATCTTGCGGTTTGGGACTGTTCGGGGGCAAGCCTTCCGAAAGTGATTGCGAATCGTGCGACCAATACGCCGGGCCGCCGAGGGGAGCCGGCGACAGGGTTCACGCCGCACTTTCGACTTTTGGGGTTGACCGCGTTGTCAAGGCAGTAGAAAAGAAGACAGGCCGCCGATGCCAATGCGGCAAGCGGCGAGCCAAACTGAACAAGCTCGCACCATCGAACAAGGAAGAAACACATGGCAGTTGATTACAGCGTCCTTCTCCACCGGCTTGGCCGCATCTTCATGATGGCCCGGCACGTTCGGACTTTCCAAGGGACAACCTTGCGGGATGAGTTTGAAGATGTGATGGCGAAATACAGTGATGCAACTCGAGATCAGTGCGCGAACCTGACATCAAAGATCGAGGCCAGGCAAGAGCAAGCGGGCGCAATCGTTCACGACCTGATGTCAGACGCAAGAAAAACATTGATCACCATGTTCGATGACGATGCGACACTCGAAGAGTTGACAACAACGAGAGCGCTTGATGCTCTTGTTCGTAGGCTCGTCGCTGCATCTCAAACCGTTGACCGTCCTTCCTCGGGATACGTCACGCTTCCGACGAGCAACAAAGGAACCGCAGGAAGTGCGAACACCGGGAATGGAATTCTCCTGCTTTCGGACATGGCTACGCTTGGGTATTTGACAACCACGCAAGCCCTGGACTTGCCTTCAATCAAAACCGAGACGATCAGGGCGAAGTGCATCCGTGACGCCACAAGCCAGTCTGTTCAGTCTGGGAATGAGTTGTTCCAGATCGATGGCGCTCGAGCCACGAATCGCATGAGTTACGAATGGCCGAAGGGATCAGGTACGAAGGGGAGTCTGACTGCAACACGGCCCGAAGGCACGGGTGGGCGAGCAGCCGGCGTCAACGCTGTGAACAATGGATCATTCGAACACTTCACATCGAATGCCCCAGACAAGTGGACGATTGCTGCGGGGAGTGCGGGGACCACGATCGATGATGACACAGACCCGCATCGTGGCACAAAGAATCTCAAGTTCATTGGGAACGGTCTTGTCAACCCGAACATCACCCAAGCCACGAACAGCACGCTGGGAACTCCGGGGAGGATCAACCCCGACCGCCCCTATGTGATCACGGCAGCGGTCAAATACGAGACAGCAGTTCCTTCTGTTTCGTTGATCATTTCGGTACGAACCTCGGGTGGGACAATTCTCCACGACTCGATTGCCGGGAGAGCGATGCAGCTCACGGTGACTTCTGCTTCGCTCACGACCTCTTATCAAATCTTCAGCGCGGTGGTCTATTCGCCAATTGACGCGCCAAAGGATTCGGTGATTGACATCAGGTTCAGTTCGAACCAAGCGAACACAAGCGTTGTTCATGTTGACTCTGTCATCGTTTCGGAAATGCGAAGGTTCAAGAAGGGTGGCCTGGCCTATGCCATGATTCCCGGCGCTGCTGACTTTGTGGTGAATGACGAGTTTACTGCTGCGATCACCAACAACTGCGCAAATGGAGACGGCGAGATTGCTCGTGAGTTTGATCGCTTCTTCGACACCGAGACAACCGGAATCGTTTTGCCTTCTGCGACTTCTCCGACCTTGGCAGACGCGACTTTCATCGCTGACTGACCGCATCCCTATATAGAGCCTTCTTTCTTCTCTTGGAACCCCGCCTCTGATCTCAGGGTGCGGGGTTTCTTTCTATCAAGAAGGGGGTTTTTTTGATTATCTGCACCCTTTTCCACATTTTGGCTCCCATTGGGGTTGCATGTGGCGGAGTGTGGGCTATTGTGGTTGTTGAAGAAAGGAAGGAACCCATGCGAATCAAGATCTTCAAGCGTAAGTGGTCGATGGATGACCACACTCCGCTCCACAAGTGCCATGCCTCGGCCTTTGTTGAGGCTCCGACTGGAGAGGAATGCGTGCGACTTGCGCGGGCGGAGTGCGCCCGGCGAGATGACAAACTCACCGAAAAGCAGGTCAAGGACGGGTGGAAGTTCGAATTCCACATTGTCTGACCACGGAGAATCACAGTGAAAAAGCGAATTGTTGACTGGACCAATGAGCGTGGTGACATTATCACAGCCATCCTTTACGACGACATCCCGCTGACAGACAGCAATGTCGAAGACCATCTTCACATCCAAGACTTGAAGTGGGAAGAAACAGAAGTTCGTGGTCGCTATTACCTGAACATCGGTCGCTACGAGTATCAGAGCGACGACCTCGACATGCTGGAGTGCTTGCTTCGTGAGTTCGCCGAGTCGGATGGTCGCTCACGCGCAGACCTACCCGAAGACATGGCGACGACGTACGCGCTCAACGATGGGGGCAACCCCGCGCACATCGAGATTGTCGAAGGCGGTGGTCGCATCCGTGTAGAACAAACCTTCTACGCACTGACTGAAACCAATCACACGATCGACGGACCCTTCGACAACAAGCAGGACGCGATCGACACCGTTCGGCACATCGTCATCGAAGAAGCAAAGGAGATCAAGCAATGAAGCAGCGAATCACGATCAAGAACGTCAAGACGTTCGCAGGACACGACGGCAACGGGTGGCAGGCCACGACCTACCTTGACGGAAAGAAGATCGGCATCTGCGTCGATGACGGGTGGGGTGGCGGCCTGAACTTCAATTGTGGGAGCGTGGTTGACTACGACGCGCTCAACCAGGCGGCGCTAGAAATGCGCCCCGACATCGAGGTTTCAAAGTATGTCCCGCCGTTCGAGTTCATCATGAGCGACCTCGTCAACGATGCGCTCCAAGAGAAGGACATCAAGCGAGCCACCACGAAAGAGGTCTGGTTCCAACTTGAGGGAGAGGATGCTTCGACGTTCCGCACTTTCAAGCGGGGGGTGAAGGTCAGTGATCCTCGCTCACACATGGAAGAACACGCGATCATCGACGCCATCGTGAAGGTGTCCGAGCGCGAGAAGAAGGCGATCAAGTCCATCAAGGGCATTCGTCACGCAACCAAGAGAAAGGAATTGGCAGCATGAAGTGCAGAGACAGAGAGTTCAACCGAGGCAAGACGCTGATCAGAATGGCGTACAGCATCCCGAACCTTTGCTGGTTCGTGTGGCGCGATGACAACGGTCATGTTTCGCAGCAGATGCTGAAGACGCATCAGACCATTGAGGCGGCGATTGCCGACTACGATCGACGGTGTGATTTCCTGGCAAAGATTGAGGAGAAATGAGATGACAGACCACGACAGGGTTCGGCACATCGTCGAGCGCGACATCTACAGACGAATGAACCAGATCGGGGGGACGCTCCACTTGGCAGAGATGACAGGCGGAGCGCTCTCTGATTTGGTGCTTGCGGTTCACAACGAACTCAGTGAGGAGCAGACTGACGGGGGTGTGGACATTTGCCAGTATTGGCTGGTCAGTGATCATCTTGGCGAGCGGATGGCGAGAGCCGGCTTCTGCCTGGTTGAGACGGAAGACGGCTGGTTCTACGCGCGAACCACAGCAGGCACTGGGCTTGAAGATGACATCACATCACTTCTGAAAAGAGAGGAAAGCAATGACAAAGGATGAAGCGAAAGCAATGTCGAACGACTTGAAAAACTCTCGACGGCGCTCGGAGCGGCGACTGATGCAGATCAAAGCCGAACTCAGGATGATCCAGAGGATTGCGAGTGCGAGTCCATCGACCTCGTTCGGTGTCGCTGGCAAGTGTGAGACCATCGGTTCGTGCGTCGATGAACTGGTGCGTGAGTTGAGATTTCAGGGGAGGGTCGGAGAATGAGCGACGAACTCAAGGAGTATCAAAACAAAAGGCGAGCGATGAAGCAGCGAGAGGAGGCGGCGAAGCTCGAACTCTCTGAACGGCTCGCCGTCGTTGAGAGCATGAGAGCAAAGGCTGAAGAAGCCGTGGCCTTGGTCGCCCAACTTGAGAAAAAGGTAGAGGAGTTGTATCGTGCGGAGATCAACGTGATTAGCCGAGAGCGACTGACCGCCAGGCGGTCGCAGTTTCCAGACCATTACAGAGAGGAGGCCAGTGATGGCCCTACGCGGAACGACGCCTGAGAAGCAGGCAAAGAGATTGAAGGCTCTTGTGTACGGTGAGAGCGGGGTGGGCAAGACTACCTTCGCCATTCAGTTCCCGAAGCCGTACCTGATTGACACCGAACGAGGTTCGGTGAACGACCAGTATGTTGACGCGATTGCAGAGCGAGACGGTGCGGTGTTTCAAACCACCTCATTCGATGAGATCGTCAAGGAGGTGAGACTCCTGATCTCGGAGAAGCACGACTTCAGAACCCTGGTCATTGATCCGATCACCGTGGTCTATGAGGACATGCTGAACCACTGGGAGAGAAGGGTCGGCTCCGACTTCGGAAAGCACTATTCAGCAGCGAAGAAAGAGTGGAAGCGGCTCACCGCACTGTTGAGCAAGTTGGACATGAACGTGATTCTCACCGCGCACTCGAAAGTCCAGTATGCCGATGACGGATCGTTCAAGGTTGCAGGCGTTACCTACGACGGCGCAAAGGGAACAGACTACTGGGTGGATCTCGCGCTTGAATGCTTCCGAGAAGAAGGCGAGCGAAAAGCCAGAGTGGTGAAGACGAGAATCCAAACGCTTGCAGAAGGCGAGGAGGTTCCTCTCGACTTTGAACACCTTGCTTTCCTTTACGGCGGAAACCTCGACGGCCAGGCTCAGGCCGTGGTCCTTGCAACCAGCGAAGAAGTGAAGGAGTTGAATCGGATGGTTGATCTTCACCCAGAAGGTCAAGTGTTCCTGACCAAGTGGCTTCGAGCCGCAAAGGTTGAGGAGATCGCAGACATGACCCACGAACAAGTTGAGGGGTGTATCAAATGGAACGGATGGTGAATGAAGAACGTGTGTGGATCAAGGATGTCCCCGCGATGATTTCCGAAGACATTGAACCTGTGTCTCTCTGGACAATCCGATCGTGGTGTCGAAAAGGCTTGATCAAATCTGTCAAGGTCGGTGGCAAGCGATACGTCGATCTCGAGTCATTGAAGAACTTCTTGAAAGGAGAAGCAGCGTGCTGAAATACAAACCAGAAGAAGAACGAACGAACACGAAGGAGATGGAGGATGCTCCTCCGGGCTTGCACAGAATGAAGGTGAACGGGTTTCGGCCCGGCGTGTCAACCGAGAAATGGAGCGGGGACATCGTCGAGTTCACAAACGGCAGCCATGTGATTTGCGAGTTCATCAACGACCAAAGCACTTGGAAGTTCGGCAGGCTTGCAAAGGCGATCGGCGAAGATGCGGTGAACCACTACAAGCAAACCGACCGAGAAGGTTTCTCAACGTTCAACCCTGGCGAGTGGATTGGTCGGGAGGTTTCAATTCTTGTCGAGGAGGCTCCGGTCAACGGCGTGCCGAAGTCAAGGATCAAGAAGATCCAGAACCTTGCGAACCACTCAGATTGGGATACGGAATCATGCGAACCCGATGATTCTGTCAACGACGATCCAAGCCCCGACCCGTTTCAGAAAGAAAAGTCATCGCCTCCTTCTGGTGATGAGATCCCGTTCTGATCGTGCAGGGGGTGGGCGCATTCCACTCGCGCCCACCCTCTGCTTCGTTGGTCGTTTGCAAACTGGTGGGGTTTGGCGGGTTGACGGTGGGACGCCCCGTCGATAGCCTCATCGCGGCGAGGCTTTGATACGCGATCGAAGCGGCAGCGGGGTCGGCCCAGAACTCTTTCTCTCTTTCCGACCCCGCTGCACTCGTCATCTCAAAAGAAGAAATGGAGAACAACCTTGTGGATCAGATCCTCTCTCTCTGCTCAGGCATCGGCGGACTCGATATCGGTTTCCACCGAGGAATGCGATCGGTTGGCCGAGTTCCTCGAACGATCGGGATGGTGGAGAGGGAAACCTTCTGCACTGCGGTCTTGGCGAACCAGATGCAAAAAGGCAACTTGGACGAGGCTCCTATCTGGCTCGGAGATCTCGGAGACCTACCCACACGATGCCTTCCCAGAGTTGACTGGATCATCGGGGGCTACCCCTGCCAGGGATTTTCACAATCAGGGAAGCGACTGGGGGAAAAAGACCCGCGTTATCTGTGGCCGAAAATCCTTGAGCTCATCGGGACTGTTCGACCAAGAGGAGTCTTCTTTGAAAACGTCGCCGGACATATGTCACTCGGCCTCGATCGCGTCCTTCAAGACTTGGAAGGATGCGGTTTCAGCAGCGCGTTCGGATTGTTTACAGCGGCGGAAGTCGGCGCTCCTCACAGAAGGGAACGGGTCTTCATCCTTGGGCTGGCCGACCGCGACGGGGATACACGCGGTTCGGGGGAATCACGACGAGCCTCTGGAGAGATACGAGTTGAGGGTGAGGGATTACGAGGAGGGGAGAGCGAAGGGGAAGCCAGGCAAGAGCCTTGGGGTTGCGGTGAGGCTTTGGCCGACAGCGGTAGTGGGCGACTCAAGAGCCTCGGCACGCGGGACCACGACAACGGGGGTGATGAACGACGGGGTGACTCTGACAGATGCCGTGAGGTCAGGAGAGAAAGCGACAAACAACTCAAGAGCCTCGGACTCGAATCGGATTGTGACCTCGGGTGGTGCTGTGAATACGGGGTCTGCATCGAAGAATGCGACGGATGCTTCGTGGGCAACCCCGACGAGTGCGGACGCAAACAAGACAACCGCAAGATCAACGCAGGGGAGGTGTCTGGCTCGGGAGGCTGTGGTTGGCCTGGGTGGCCGAGCAGACCAGGACAGCCACAGCAAGACTGGGAGCCGCCCCGTACTGTCCAGCCGATGGTGCGAGGTTCTCATGGGGTTCCCGGAGAACTGGACAGGATTGACAGACTGAGAGCGTTGGGGAATAGTGTGGTTCCGCAGTGTGCGGAACACGCCTTCAAAACCCTCTGGAGAGAATTGCAATGAACGAGCCAAGAGTAGGAAGCGCGGAATGGGAGGAAAGAAACGGAAGGTATTTCTTCCCCACGATCGAGGAGGAGCGGGCGAACTATGACGCCCACTGGGCGGCGGTCGATGACGCCAACGAGAAGAAGAAGAAAGAGGAGGAGGCGAAGAAGCATCGTCCAGCGAGAGGCTGGAGATCCCAAGGGAAAAGGGGGCGTCGTGCTTGATGGAGCCTTCACCTCACCAAAACTTCGCAGGCTGTCCGTGATCCTCGGCGTACCCTGGCCTCACGCCATCGGGCTGGCAGGGCTGCTCTGGCGGTTCGCAGCGAAACATGCCCCAACAGGCGAGATCGGACGCCACGACGATGAGGAGGTCGCTGCGGCCCTTGAGTGGGCCGGAGAGGCCGACGAGCTGATTGCGGCTCTGGTCCGCTGCCGGCTCCTCGACCGCGTAAACGGTCCCGCGAGGCTCATCGTTCACGATTGGCCGGACCATGCACCTCGCTATGTTCAAGCCACGCTCCGCAGGCGTGACCTGTTCTGGTCTCACCACTACGAACAGCAGGGCGAACAGAGACACGAACAAAACGAACAAGGCGAACACACTACAGAGGGGACTGTAGACGAGACTGTAGTCGGGACTGTAGAGCAGTCTGTAGTCGAGACTACCTCTTCCTCCTCCTCCTCCTCCACCCTTACCTCCTCCTCTCCCTCCACCTATACCTCGAAGATGACGCGAATGGTTGAGGCGATCTGGGACTCGTATGTGCCGGGGAAGAAAACGGGGAAGGCTGAAGCGTTCAAGGCGATTCGGAACTCGATTGAGAAGATCTCTTCTGAGTTCAAGGTCAGCGTTGAAGACGCTGCCCGCGAAATCCTTCTCAGGACCAGGCGGGACGCAGAACGCTATCGGGAGCAACTAAGAAACGGCGAGACAGAGATCGAGTTCATCCCATTCGGGGTGAGTTACTTCAGAAAAGAAAGGTGGCTTGATGATGATGATGAACCAGAGGCAACACCAACTCGAGGAGACCTCGCGGATCGAGACCTCAAGAGGATCAGAGGAACCTAGTTGGTCAGCGAACTTTCGGCTGCTCAGATCGCTCTATGCGAACTGGGAGCCGAACGATGAGATTCTGCGAGAGGTTTGGTTCCGCTGTTACGACAAGCCGAACGGGATCGGTGTTGCAGAAGTGAGCCACGAAGACCTGCGCATTGCAATCGTGGACTCACGCCAAGTCAACAACTGGAAAGAACCAGACTTCGAGCGCATCGCCAAGTTCTACCGAATCAAACGGCAGGAACGAATCATCAAAAACCAGACGCATGAAAGCCGTGATCAGATGGCGTCCGAGCGAGAGCAATGCAAGCGAGAGCATGAGCGGAGAATCCAGAGAATTGAAAACTGGACGCCGGAACGGAGGAAGGCCGCAGTGAACCGAGTCAGATCGACATTCAGCATGTACCGAAATGATCCTGGTCCGCCAACAGAAGGCGGATGGAGTTCCATGCTTTCGGGGATGGTTGTTGCCGCTGACGAGGAGATTCTAAATGCCTGCTGATCCAGCTCGACCTGCAATGGTGAAGAGAACTCTGTTCATTGTTCGAGGAGCGCCCGGATCGGGCAAGTCTCGCCTGGCTCGAATCATTGCACCCGGTGCTTGCTATTCTGCCGATGACTATTTCGAGACATTGGCGATGGAGTACGCGAAGACATACGAAGAGGTCTGGAAGGCGGAGAAACTCGGCGCGGCTCACGATGAATGTTTCGATCGTGTCCACGGAGCGATGGCCGCACGGTGCAACCGGATCTCAGTTCACAACACCTTTATCAAACGGTCGGAGATTCAGCGATACCGGGAACTCGCAACTGAGAGAGGGTACGAATTGAACGTGATCAGGATGGAGAGCAATTTCGGAAACGTCCACAAGGTTCCGGTCGGAAAGGTTGACAAGATGCGTCGAGAACTTGAAGCGTGGGAGTGCTGACAATGGAACGAGCGGTCAACGGACTCGAGGGTGGCAACATGACGATGCGAGCGCTTCCAGATGGGTGCAGTCGAATCCAAGGGCGATGCGTTCAAACGGGTGAACTCTGGTCTGTCAAAGTGAAGACCGACAAGCTCATGACGTACCTGCGACTGCTGACCAACCCGGCGATAAGGACGCCGCTCATTCAAGAAGCATTCCCAGACATGGAACCCGAAGCACGCGAGTACCTGGTCTCTGGCATCAGTCCAGATGGTTGGGATCAGATGTTTGGGAAAACAAACGGATGAGCAATCACCAAAGACAAAAAGGGAAGGCCGGCGAAAGAGAATTTGCAAAGGTGTTGAGAGAACTGGGCTTTGACGCGCGAAGGTCGCAACAGTATTCGGGAGAGGGTGGCACGGCTGACCTCGTCACCTCGATTCCGAACCTGCACGTTGAAGTCAAGAGGAGGACGAAGATCGGGGCTGCCCGATTCATGGACCAGGCCGAACGCGATCGGCTTGATTCCGACATCCCTCTCATCGCAATGCGCGAAGACGGAGGCGAATGGCTCGTGGTCATAAAAGCGAAAGATCTCACAGCGGTAGCAAGAAAGATCCGAGGTATTCCAGAGATGTGAGTCTGCACCTCGGGTTCATCCATCAACTCGCTTTTCGATGGAACCAATCGCCGCCTCTCTCCGCCTTTCAAACGGAGGAGGTTGTCAATGTTGCCTTCGTAGAAGCCGACAGGCTGCTCAGAGAAAAATATAGGCCATCGCTTGGGACAGTCACGACATTTCTGCGCGCCTACCTTCTGGGGCGCGTCGAGTACGAAATGCTCAAGGGGCTGGGACTGAAGAAACGGACGGGAGGGTGGAAGAACGCCATCCAGCTTGATCTCGGAAGGCTCCCTCACCAAGCCATGCCAGGCGATCAGATGCAACTTGACGAGATGATTTCTGGTCTGCACCCAGATCTCAGGAGGGTCGCAAGGGACTTGTCAGAAGGCCGCACCCTGCTCGAGATCGTGAGGGAAATCGGAGTGGATCATTTCGACCTTTACGATGAAGAGTCTGGCGGCGAAAACCCGGAGGAGTCTCCAGAAGAAAAAGCCGCCGAAGAGTTGCGGCAAATGCTCGCAAAGTCCTTGAGATCCATCCCGAAATGACTGAACCAAATAGACAAACGGTGACCGTGATTCTTCAAGCGCTTCAACTGGTCACATTGGTGATCGGGGTCGCGGCGGTCTTCCTCACAGTGGGCCGAAGAGATGAGCGGCTTTCACAGAACACCAACGAGATTGCCGAACTGAGAGATATCGCGTCTGACCTTGTCAAAACCTCGATCGAAGCCACCACCACGAACCGGGACCAGGACCGAAGCCTCGATGATTTGAGGACTCGCCTGGCACGACTGGAGAATGCACGATGAAGGACGCTCTCAAGGCAAACAAACGGGCCGCCATCACCATCAGCTCGCTCGTCGGGTTTCTGTTGATCTCCGCCACGCTCTCGGCTTGCCAACTTCAAGACATGATCAAGTTTGAAGTTCCTGAGAAGGTTCAGGCCGCCATCGACACCGAGAACAGAGTGCCGGTATCGAAATCAGATCAGGTCTGGGAAGACTGGCAGGTCTTTGTCGAGAGGCAGAACAAGAGGCTTGCTGAGGCCATCGGGTCGGCTCAGGAGCAACTCGCCATCATCGAGAGCCTCACCGAGACCGGAATCAGCTTGGGCCAGGATGCAGCGTCAACCCTGCCCGGTGGTGCTTTGATCTCGTCTGGCCTCGCTCTCATGGGCGGGCTGTTCCTCAAAAGACCCGGCGACAAGAAGCGAGAGAAGGAACAAACGGACGCATCTTTCGATGCTGGGCTGAAGAGAGGCCGAGAGATTGCGCAGGCTGCGTCTCAAGCGATCGCAGCATTGAAGGAGAGTCAGAGCGAGGAAAAGGACGCGGACGCCTGAGAGAGGATCTACAGACCTCTGGTGGCAAGGGCCACCGACAAATGATCGGGGCATAAACGGTGAAGACTAAGATTCCTTGGGCTGTGCAACAGACTTCGAAGGGCTGCTATCGAGTGGACCTGTATGCAACTGGACCACACTGGAGCCAAGACTTCCTCCTTTCCTCCGACCGCCACCACGACAATGCACACAGCGACTGGCGGCTCGAGATGCTCCACCTCGATGAGGCAGTGGAGCGCAACGCGGGCATCCTCGACATCGGAGATCTGCACTGTGCGATGCAGGGCAAGTGGGACCGGCGAGCAGATCTGAGCCAGTGCCGGCCAGAACACCAACAGGGTCGATACCTCGACAGCCTCGTCGAAACGGCTGCCGAGTTCTATGAACCCTTCGCCGAGCATTTCGTTCTCATGTCGCCAGGCAACCATGAGCAGTCGATCCTGAAGCACCATGAAACGGACCTCACCGAGCGGCTGGCCGAGAGGCTCAGGGCAGCAGGGTCGCCAGTGGTCACCGGAACCTATGGCGGCTTCGTCAGGTTCGTGGTCAACCTTGAGGGCGGCAAGACACTCAGTCGGGTGATGTATTACCACCACGGTCATGGCGGCGGTGGGCTGATGACGCACGGAGTTCTCAACACTCGCCGGCGTCAGTCCTACCTGCCCAACGCGGACATGGTGTGGTCTGGTCACACTCACGACTCCTGGCAGGTCAGGCTTTCGAAGATGAGCCTCACCAGCTCGGGAACGGTCAGGCTCGACGATGTCCACCATGTCAGCACGCCGGGCTACAAGGACGAGATGAGTCCGATGGAGGGGTGGCATGTCGAGCGAGGTTCACCACCCAAGCCAAACGGTGCGGCATGGCTGAGGCTCTCGGTTGAGCATCACAGCAAGCCCACCAAGCATCGACGCATCGGCATCAAGATCGAAGAGGCCAGATGAGCGAGACGAGACCAATACCGGCGGATGTTGCTCGAGCAGTGCGGGACGCTGTCGCACAGGTCATCGAAAACGGTGGGGCTGATGCTGTGCTGCTGTGTCTGACCCGGCATCGAAAGGGAGAGACCGAGACGTATGCTGTGCCATTTGGAAATCTCCACGCGGTCAGAGGTCTTGCTGAGTACGCCTATGGCAGGCTGATCGAAGGCATGGAGACCGAAGACCTCGAAGACGAAGAAGAAGAAGAGGACGATGACGATGAATGAAGAACACACCGACCCCGACTACAACCGAGACAACGGCGGACGCTTTGGGCCGGGCAACAAGGGCGGTCCTGGTCGCAAGCCTGGCACCAAGGTTCCGAGCATGAAGGCGGCACTTGAGCGGGCCATCTTGGACACGCTCCGCGAGGAGGGCGAGGAGCCTCGGACAGTCCTTGACGCACTGGCACAAACGGCGCTGGTGCTTGCCAAAGAGGGTGATTTCAAGTTTTGGAAGGAGATCATGGACCGGATCGACGGACCAGTGAAGCAGCACGTTGAGACCGAGCAGACAGTGACCATCGAGCGAGTAGCCACCAAGCCACCCACAGAAGAGGATGACCTTTGACCTTCGAGATCTACGGCAACACCATCACCATTGAACAGGGTTCCACCTTCAGCCTTTCCCTCAACTGGGCAGATTCCAGTGGCGACACCCTCACGCTTTCCACGGACAACTACACCGCTCGAATGATGGGCCGGGTTGGCCGGGAATCATCGTCAACGCTTTTCTCTTGGGCGACTGGATCGGAGATCGTCCTTGCAAACTCAAACCCCAACATTGTCATCACCGCAGCGGCCACGGCAACGGATGACCTTCCGGCTCCGACCGAAGGGGTCTACGATCTCGAGCTGGTTTCTGCTGCGGGGGTGGTCTCCAAGATTCTCAAGGGACGCCTCAGAATTGAGCGCGAAGTGACAAGATGAGTGTGACCGTCAATGAATCCAACTACACCGTCACCATCAACGAGGCGACACAAACGGTTCAGGTGGCCTCGCCTGGCCCCGCTGGTCAGGGTGTGCCAACTGGTGGAAGCACCGGGCAAGTCTTGGCAAAGGTTGACGGTACGAATTACAACACGACCTGGTCCTCAGCGGGAAATGGAACTGTCACCTCGGTGACTCCGCAGGGTGACAATGGTTCTGGGACTGCGATCACCAGTAGTGGAAACATCAAGGTTGCTGGGACCGCTCCGATCTCAACGACTGTGGTCGGTGACACGATCACGGTCACGCACGACACCAAAGCAGGAACCGGAACCAGCACGAACTATCCGGGTTCGATCGAGGTTGACTCGTTCGGGCATGTCCTCGGCGTCGGAACGACTGCACCGCCGGCTCAAGCCGCGAACAATCTGAGCGATCTGGCGAACGCGGGAACGGCTCGAACCAACCTCGGAGCCACGACCGTCGGAGCCAATGTGTTCACAGCGGCAGATGCCGCTGCTGCTCGGACAGCGATCGGTGCCGGTACGGGCAACGGCGATCTTCTCGCCTCGAACAACTTGAGCGAGGTGACAGACTCAACCGCTCGGACGAACCTCGGACTCGGAACCGCTGCGGTCGTTGACACGGGAACAGGTGACGCGAACGTCATCCTCGGCAACGACGCCAGGCTGACCGACGATCGAGATCCCAACGATCACTCGACGGACAAGTTGACCAGTGGAACCCTTGCAGTCGCTCGCGGCGGCACGGGATTGACCTCGCTTTCGACGCTCCTCAACTCGAACACAACGAAGTCAGATGTTGGTCTTGGAAATGTGACAAACATTGAGGCGCAGCCGGTAGACGCAGACCTGACCGCGATCGCCGGACTGACATCGGCAGCAGACAAGGGAATCCAGTTCACCGGATCTGGTTCGGCTGGCGTCTACGACCTGACCGCAGCAGGCAAGGCGTTGCTCGACGATGCAGACGCAGCGGCTCAACGCACGACGCTCGGTCTCGGAACTGCGGCGACCTCAGCGACCGGAGACTTCGCAGCAGCGGCCCACAACCAGTCAGCGACAACGATCACAAGCGGAACGCTAGCAGTCGCAAGAGGTGGCACGGGCGTGACTTCACTCCCGATGGTTACGATACCGGGAGCGGCTGACGCGGCTGCGGCTCGCGTCGTTCTCGGAGTTACCAACGTCGGTTCGTACACCGGGCAGATCGAAACGGCAGCGGACAAGACCTACACCATCGACCCCGGAGCGGCGACCGATCGAACGATCTCCGGCTTCTACATCAAGTCCGCGAGCGGGACGGTCACCGCGACGTTGAAGGTGGGGACTGCGGTCGTGAAGGCTGCGAGCGTCACGGATTCAACCGGCGACCAGACCAGCCTCGCAAACACGAGCGTCTCGGCGAACGATGTCCTGACGCTTGTTTGCTCCTCGAACTCCTCGGCTCTCGATGTCATCTTCGCGGTGGAGTACACCGAATGACGCCGCCCAACAAATGGCTGTTCTTCCCGACTCCGGCGTCGAGCGGTGGGTCTAACTGGTCGGACTACATGAGCGCAAACTCCGGCGTTGGCTACTGGATTGTTCCAGACGGCCATGCGGCTACCTCTCGCTTGATTGGACCGACCGGCGGGGACTCGTCAACGAATTGGAGCGAAATTCGGTTCTCTAGTGTTGCCGGTCATGGAACGACCGAGGACGGAATCACGATGTCCGGCGTAAATGGTCAATGGAAAAAAGGGTTGCAAGGCGGCCACGTTCAGTACTCGAACGCCTACGACTACGTTGCAATTGGCTGGCAATCGGCAGGCAGTTCAGGCTACGGTCAGGCGCATTCTGCTGGTTGGATTGTCGCAGGAAGAGAAGCGACTGCGGGTAATGTACAAGGCGCGAGGCAGTCTTATATTCCGATCGAAGGAACTGACGGTCTCACGGATTCGACTTGGGCGGGAGGCGGCCCGTGGTGGAACGCGAGCGGCTACAACGATCACATTGTTTTCTTCATGTCTGATTACACCAGCGGCGATCTCGCAGGCTGGACAACTTGGGACGGATCAACCACACCATGAACACGATTCAACATTACGCCGCTCTCCTCGCAAACGTGAACGCCATGCAGTCGAGGCTCAACGCGCTCGGTTACGACTTCAAGGAGACCGCACCGATCACGACGCTCGACGAGCAACTGATCGACGCACTCGTCGCAACGGCAACACAGATGCTCACCGATGCCGCCGCTCTGAAGTTGGTCGCTTACGATCCGACGCCGCCAGAAGAAGATCCGGAAGCACCGTGATCGCGGCACGGTAGGCTTTGCGATCTGACCAAAGATGAAGATACAAGTTGCACCAATCGAGGAGGCTCTGCACGTCGGGCAACTCCAGGTGCTGCGCGAATCCGCCAGGTTCAACGTCCTCGAATGCGGTCGGCGATTCGGCAAGACGCACATGGGTATCCAGCTCGCTATCGAAAAGGTATTCGACGGCGCTGAGGTTGGTTGGTTCGCGCCGACCTATCGATACCTTGCTGATCCTTGGCGAGAGATCGAGCGAATCCTTCAGCCAATGATCAGCCGCATCGACCGAAACGAGAAACGGATCGAAGTCCACTCAGGTGGCACGATGGACTTCTGGAGCCTTGACTCGGTTGATTCTGGCCGGGGCCGCCGATACGACCGGGTCATCATCGACGAAGCTGGAATCATCAAGGATCTTGGACCGGCCTGGCAAGAGACGCTTCGGGCCACCCTTGCCGATCGCCAAGGTGACGCTTGGTTCTTGGGAACCCCAAAGGGAAGATCATTCTTTCATCGATGCTTTGAACGCGGCCAGATCGGAGACGAAGGCTGGCGATCTTGGCGGCTGCCGACCACATCGAACCCAACAATCCCCAAGCATGAGATCGAGGCCGCCCGGCGTGAACTTCCTCAGCACATCTTTGACCAGGAGTTCCTTGGCATTCCTGCCGACGATGGTGGCAACCCGTTCGGACTTGACTCGATCGCAGCCTGTACCATTCCGCTCTCAACCGATCCGCCCAAGGCTATTGGAATCGACTTGGCGAAAAGTGTTGACTGGACCGTGGTCTGTGGCGTTGATGCTGACGGAAGGGTCTGTATGCTCGAGCGTTGGCAGTCTCCTTGGAAGGAAACGGAGGACCGGATCGCTAGGTTGATCGGAGAGCAGCCGGTGCTTATTGATTCGACCGGAGTGGGCGACCCGATCGTCGAGGGGCTTCAGCGAAAAGCCCCAAGGATTGAAGGATTCAAGTTTTCCCAGACATCGAAGCAGCAGCTCATGGAGGGCTTGGCGTCCTCTTTTCAGACCCGAAGGGTCGGAATTCCAGAGGGTTGGCTTCGAACAGAGTGTGAGACTTTCGAGTTTGAATATACACGGACAGGGGTTCGATACGAGGCTCCTTCTGGAATGCACGATGATGGTGTCTGTGCCTTGGCCCTTGCCATTCGATGCCTTGAGACGCTCGCCCAGAACCAGTTCGACTTTCGGATCATTTGACTATGCCAATCGGTGACCTCTTCGGACTTATCCAGCAGAAGAAGCAGACTTCAACGGACAAGTACCTTGCTTCTAGTGTCAACATCGTCTCAACGGGCGAGAAGGGGCAACTCCGACCACCGTTCAGCCAGCAACGCGGAATCAATTCATTCCATTCGTGGATCTACGCAGCGGCCCAAATCAACGCGAACGCTGTGGCCTCGGTCCCGATTCGGCTCTACAAGCAAGCGGACAGCAACACAAGGCAGAAGGGTCGCCCAGTCTCGAGGCGAACCAAGTCCTACCTGATGGGAGACGGGCCTGGCGACCAGAGGCCGTCGATGTCAGTGCTTCGCAAGGCTGCGGAACTGGGGGACGATGTCGAAGAGGTCACGGGGTCCAACCCTGTCATCGACCTGCTTCAGAACGCGAACCCATTCCTGAACGGTTTCGATCTTGCGGTTCTTCGTGTGCTGTACGGAGAACTGACTGGCAACTCATATCTGCATCCAATCATTGACCCGGAAACGGATCAGCCCAGCGAACTCTGGCCGCTCGCTCCTCAGTACGTCGAAGTGATCCCTTGTGAAGACAACTTCATCGAGGGGTATGTCTACGGCATCGACGCGCAACGCAAGCAAGTCTTCGAGCCTGATGAAGTCATCCACTTCCGGCGACCTAATCCCGGAAATTATTACTACGGGATGGGCAAGGTTGAAGCAGCCTTCGGTGCGGTACTTTCCAACGACGCCGTTCATCAGATGGACCTTTCAACCTTTGCCAACTCGGCCCGACCTGACTACGCGGTGGTCGTGAAGGGGACGCCTACCGGGGACCAGCTCGATCGATTCCAGCAGCTAGTTGAGGAACGTCTGAAGGGAACTAGGAAAGACGGGAACTTCATCGCGGTTTCTGGTGATGTCCAGTTCACTCCGTTGAACTTCCCACCCAAGGATGTCGCTGGCCGCGAGGAGATCGTGGAAGAAATTGCTGCGATCTTTGGCGTTCCTGTCACGATGATGAAGGCAAATGATCCGAACTTGGCAAGTGCCAAATCGGGCTTCAGTCAGTGGAGAGAGGGAACGGTCCTTCCGCTTTGCCGCATGGATGAACAGGAGCTAAATCAGTCTCTTCTTCCCATGTTCGGCTTGGAAGATGACTATTTCCTTGCCTACGACAACCCGGTCCCGAAAGACGAAGCCTTCGATCTTCAGGCAAGACAGTCGGCAGTCGCGGGTGGTTGGCAAACGCCGAACGAAGCACGGATGGAAGAGGGCCGGGACGCAATCGAAGACCCGATGGCCGACTCCCTGCTGTATTCCGGGCAACCGCTGGGCGGCCCGCAGATGCCTGGCGGTGGCGGGATCATGCCGCCGATGGGCCAGGCGATGCCAGGCCAGCCAGGCGTGCCAGGCGTGCCAGGCCAGCCAGGCGAGCCAGGCGAGGCCCAGGCGGAGCCAGGTGACGGCCAGGCGATGCCAGGCCAGCCAGGCCAGCCAGGCCAGGGACCGGGCCAGGGAGGCCAGGCCGCACTGAATGGCGCTCAGATCTCGAGCGTGATCACAATCCTGGACGGTGTAGCGTCCGGGACTATTGCCAAGGAGGGCGCGGTCGAGCTGATCATGGCGACCGGCGTGACCAAGGAAAGCGCGCAGAGGATGGTCTCCACGCAGGCGACAGCAAAGCCAGAAGCACAGGCAGAGGCCGAGCTTGACGCGAACATCGGACCAACCACCCCGGAAGAAAAGTCAAAGATTGATCTGGCGACCGTTGCTGATGTTGGCTTCTTGCTCAAGCAGGGGATCATTTCACGCCATGTAGCGGTCAAGGCTTTTCAAGCGGCGGGCATGACAAGAAAGCGAGCCGAGCGAGTTTCAAAATCTGAAGCGACAAAGGCAAACGTCTTGAGATCCGATGACGATATCTATGACACCTGTGATGAGGCGAAAAGAATTGCCGAGGGGATTGGGTGTCAAGGATGCCATGAGCATGACGTTGGAGGGACAACCAAATGGATGCCATGCAGCAGCATGGAGGAGTATGAAAAAGTGGCGACAGTTCTTGAATCCGTGGAGAAGGGTGGTGGAGTCTCGGGCTTAATCCCAAAACTCCTAGGCGCTCGAATGAGCGCCGCTGCACGGACGGCTCTTGGGAACAATATCCTTGAGAAGGCTGATGACTGTGGCACAGGTTCGGGCGGCTTCAAGCCTGGCAACGATTGTGCCGAGGGGCATGGCAGGCCAGAGGGCAGCAAGGACATACCGAAGCAAGGGTGGGAAGTAAGCAGCGAAGAGTTTGCCCAAGGGCTTGACCCCGAAGATGCTCGAGGTTTCCCTGTCGCAGAGGAAACAGTGTCAGGTCTCAAGGTACGCGATGAGGTTCCGAACATGGAATCAATACAAGCAACCTATGAAGACCCCGTCATCTTGGATGGTGTCCGCGAAGTTTTCATACCGAACGCAAAAGAGTCGTCAGAGAAGGATGGACTCGCTCAAGCAATCCAAGAGTCTGGCGAAATCAACCCGCTGATCGTTGGGGTTGATTCGACCGGCGTGTCCATCATTGAAGGCAGCCACCGAATTGATTCTCTGCGGCAACTCGGCGTAGAGTCGTTCCCCGCTGTCGTTGCCGTGGACGGTTCAGCACATGAAGAGATAGTCCGTCAAGCCGTCAAGGATGGCAAGGAGGTTCCCTCCGCTGTTCTTGATGAGTATGGCATATCGAAAACGAATCAAACTGATACCCCTGAGTTCAAAGATTGGTTTGGTGAGTCTAAGGTTGCGAACTGGGACGGCACGCCGAAGGTTCAGTATCACGGAACGCAAGCGGGCGAAGACTTCAGTGCATTCCGCGCACCGAAGGACAGCGACCCCGTAAGCAGCGCTCTGTTCGTTGCTCCAAGGACATGGATCGCGGAACAGTACGCTGGAGGCGAAGAAGGCACAGATAAATTCCCAAAGAACGCAAGACTGATCCCGGTCTACGCGAGCATCCAAAAGCCCTACATGGTGGGCGGTATTGATCAAGGCATAACAATCGGCGAACTCCGCGCCGAGGGATATGACGGAATCGTCGATGCGGCTGGTGGGTATTGGGCCGCGTTTGATCCCAGTCAGCTCAAGTCATCGATTGGGAACGATGGATCTTTTGACGCTGACAATCCCGATCTGACCAAGTCAGCCAAAGATTGCGGCACGGGCGCGGGAGGTTTCAAGCCTGGCAACGACTGTGCTGAAGGTCACGGGCGACCTCCAAAGCCCGAAAACATTGACGAGCTAAAGGATTCCCTCAGAGACAAGTATCCACTTGAAAAGCTCTCGCTATACGAGAGAGGCGATCATATTGAGCTGATGAACATTGAAGTCGAAGACGACGCCCAAGGGCAAGGCGTCGGCACTGACGCAATGGATGAAATCAAGGACTACGCACAGGATGCAGGAAAGCCCATAGTTCTGACTGCAGAGGCAAGTTCTGGAAGCAGGGAGGACTTGAACAGGTTCTATGAATCTCTCGGTTTTGAATCCGTCGAGAGCGGAGGGAGTCGAGACTATTCACTCCCCGCTCATACGCACATCTGGAAACCAGAAGAAAGCAAGGACAAGCCGAAGACCGAGACGCCTGAGTTCAAGGAGTGGATCGGCGAATCAGTAGAACAAGACGACGGCAAGCCTCGAGTTCTGTATCACGGAACGGCGGGCGTGTTTGACAAGTTCTCTGAAGGTGTCACATGGGTCTCGGAGGAAGAAGACCACGCCCAACTATATGCAGACGCCGCCGAATCGATGAGTGGGAACCAGGGTGGTGTAATTCCCCTCTATGTACGAGCAGAGCGACCTGTCAAGGTTTCGGATCGACCGAAGAGCGTGAAGTTGGACACGCTTGCCAACGAATTGCTGGCATCGGCTCGCAAGGACAAGAACACTTTCGACATCAAGGAAGCAAAAGAAAGCCTCGACAGGTTCCGAAGAGGATGGGAGTCGTCTGGTTCCGACACAAAGCAGGAAAGACCGAGACATGAATGGTGGTTTGACGAGGGCCGAGCCAACGCTAATGAGAAGAACTTTGCTTCTCTGGTGCAGTCTTTGGGCTACGACTCGGTCGAATACTACGAGACAGTTGGCGGCTATCGCGGGATGCCTGAGCGAAAGATTCGCACTGTTGGCGTCTTTGATTCCAATCAGCTCAAGTCTTCCTCTGACAACGATGGCAACTTTAGCCGCGAAAGCGGGGATATCACCAAGTCAGCCGACAACTGCGGAACAGGAGCCGGCGGTTTCCAACCCGGAAACGATTGCGCAGAGGGTCACGGAGAGCAATCTGCGGACGGCGTCAACCAAGAGAAGAAGGACGAAGACCTTTCGATCGATGACCGGCTTGATGCCCACCTACGCAACTCTGGAAACATCGCAAACTTCGCGGAGCGTTTGGCGAACGGGGAACTCAATGCTGACGATTTCTATGACCTGAACGGATATCTCAGCGAACAGATGCACGCCGCATATGACGCCGGCGACAACGACGAGGGTGGCGATTGGGAGCAACACCAGAACGACCTCGCTGATGAGATGTTCACTCGCGGCCTTCTTGATGACAACTTTGAGCCGGTCAACATACCCAGCAAGTCCGAACCTTGGCCTGAAAAGAGGCGAGACGTTCCAGACTTTACGAAGGTTCCGGAGGCGGTCGAGAACAGGACTCTGCACCTCAAGCACCTTGCGTCTCATGACGTAGTCATTCGAGACGATGCAGGAGAGCCTGAGACTGTCGTGTCGATGACCGACCACATCCGTGAGACAATGAACCCAAAGCTACACCTGCAAGGGGAGTCGCCGACGATCCACATCGATAGCCAGGATCTTCGGGATGCCTTGTTTGATGGTGGGTTTTTCCCGTTCGGACATCCCGATGTTCCGCGAAGCACTAACGCGAACACTTCGAATCGAGAGAGTATTGAATGGGCGATGGGTCTCGGACCGGCGGCTGGTACTGAGCAAGGTTCGCCCTGGCACGATCGACCTGTCTATGGGGCGTTCACAGATTCTTCTTGGGAAGATTTCAGCCGTGGGCATGGCGGAGCTGGAGAATTCGGCAATGTCGAGGTGGTCCTAAAGGACTCAGTTCTGGAACGAGCCACTGTCACTTTTGGTGACTCTGGGAGGGTTCACGAAGATGCGGAAAACTTTTCTAGCAGCAGAGAAAGCTATCCGTCACCCGTCTCCTATCAGCGCATCATGAATGAGACCGCATCCGAAGATGAGCTTGTCGCGGCCCACGGGAAGGGCTGGGTCAGAGACATGAAAGAAAACGGGCGAATACAAGATTCTTGGACCGAGTTCCAGGTGTGGGGCGGCGTGACTGTGAACGACATCGAAAGCGTGCGAGTGTCTCCTGCTGCCATTGAAGAGGATCGAAAGACAGGCGGCAGGCTTTCGCAAATGCTGACCGAGGCAGGCATTGAAATTGAAGTGGCAGAGGGCGACTGGAAGGGTGAATATTGAGAGTCCTAGCACAATCACAGCGACGGTTCTATTTGGTCGAGACTGAAGGTAGCCGGGGCGTTGTCGTGAATGTCCCAGATCGCACGGTCTCGCGTGAGATGTCTCTGGCGGCTTGGCAATCGATGGGAGCCAGGCGATGGGTGCAGGCCGAAGAGGGAAGCCGCACCTCGAGAC
>Ga0070748_1000152_pt1 | contig 35695 bp, 6 predicted proteins | sample VirMetDEL_Nov_12_FD_77015 | JGI IMG/M metagenome (GOLD analysis project Ga0070748, IMG submission 77015) | Aqueous microbial communities from the Delaware River and Bay under freshwater to marine salinity gradient to study organic matter... | ecosystem: Environmental > Aquatic > Marine > Coastal ... | reverse complement strand
TCAAACACTAGCGCAATAGCATCCGGATTGTTTTCTACCTGGGCTTCAAACAACTCATGGATACACTTGTCACCAACAAAATCTTTCGCCGTATCATTCCACACAGCAAGCTGCTGATAGCGCTCTGCTTGGTTGAGCATTTGTGCCTTAAAAACATCCTCTTGCGGCGCATTTAACAAAGCATCGATTAACCGTTCAAAGTGCTCAGCCATCAAAACTATGGTACTAGTGTCAAACAAGTCAGTATTGTATGCCCAACCTATTTTCAACCCACGCGCGGTTTCATCGATATTCAGAGCCAGATCATACTTAGCTGGATTATCTTCCTGCTCCACTGGTTGAAGACTGATATCCGGTATCGACAGCTTACCTTCTTCATTGTTTTGTAAAACCAGTGATATTTGAAACAGCGGACTATGGCTTAAACTGCGCTGAGGCTGGAGCTTCTCAACCACCTGTTCAAAAGGGACCTGCTGATAGGCGTAAGCATCGAGCAGAATTTTCTGACTTTGTTTAAGCAACTGATTGAATGTTGGATGGCCAGACAAATCACTGCGTAATACCAGACTATTAACAAAAAAACCAATCAGTGAGCCGACGCCTTCCTGTTCCCTGTTGGCTACCGGACTGCCCACGACAATATCGGTTTCATTGCTATAACGAGCCAGTAATACCGAAAGTGCCGCATGCAAACCCATAAATAACGTCACACCACTGTGTTGGCAGAATTTATTCAGTGCCCCTGTGAGTTCAGGGCTGAGATAAGAGTCATGGGTTTTACCATTAAAACTCTGTACCGTTGGGCGCGGACGATCCAGTGGCAGGCTGTGTACGACCGGCAAACCGGCCAGCTGGTTTTGCCAATAGGACAGCTGCCCTTCCAAAACCTCACCTTGCAACCAGTTACGCTGCCAATGGGCATAATCCGCATACTGCAATGCCAGCGAACTTAACGGGCTCGACTGACCTTGTACATAAGCACTGTACAAGGTACAAAATTCATTAATCAAAATACCCTGAGACCAACCATCCGAAGCAATATGGTGCATGGTGATCATCACTACATGCTCTGTAGCCCCGACTTTCAACACCTGCACCCTGAGCATAAAATCACTGCTTAAATTAAATACCTGATTGGCTTCCTCAGCAATGCGTCGCTGTATTTGGGTACTTTTCTCGGCCTCATCAATAGCAGACAGATCGGTTATCTCAACGGTAAAAGTTCCTGCATCTTGAATGATTTGCAGCGGCTGACCATCTTCGCCTTCGGTAAAACAGCTGCGGAGGCTTTGATGCCTTTCCACAATGCTGGTAAAAGCTTTTCGCAGCGCTCCAAGGTCAAGCGGACCCGACAAATGAAATGAGGCAGGTACGTTGTAATGTGTACTTTCACCATCTATCTTATCCAGCAACCATAACCTCTGCTGGGCAAAAGAAGTCACCAGGGTATCACCCGGCTGTCTATTTTTTACTACAATCTGATTGGCTTCCCGGCGCTCGACTTTTTGCAACAAGGCAACAATATCAGCTTTAAGCGCGACAATATTCGACTTAAGGGATTTATCCATCGCTCCCGACGGTCCTTTAAAGGCCAATCCTCCATCTTTAAGGTAGAGTGTGATGCCCTTGCTTTTGACAACCTTAAGTAACTCGACCAAACTCATAGCAAGCCACCTTCCATCTCTTCTTCTTTGTGTGTTTCATTGCTATCATTGAGTAAGGTCAAAGGTTCGATATAAGCCGCCAGTTCAGCAATGGTTTTATGTTCAAACAGCACTCGGACACTAATGTCGATATCAAACGCTTCGATGATCCGGCTTAGCACTTTCATCGCCAATATCGAATGGCCACCAATGGTAAAGAAGTCATGGTTGATACCTATGTTAATGGAGGTTTCAAGCAATTCCTGCCAAATCTCCACCAGCTGTTTTTCTATCTCACTGACGGGTGCAACATAACAGTCACTACTGTAATTTTCCGCTTGCTTTACCAATGCACGTTTATCGAGTTTACCGTTAGACAGGTAAGGGAAAATCTCCAGCATGATCCACTGTTGGGGCACCATATACTCGGGCAACGAATTTGCCAGCGCCTGGCGCATTTCATTTTCGCTAACCTTAGCACCAATGTAAAACAGTGACAGGCTTTGATTTGACTCGTTGAAAATACAGGCAGCCTGTTCCGCCAGTGCACTATTGATGATCTGCATCGAGACTTCTTCAGGCTCAATTCTGTAACCATTGAGTTTAACCTGATCATCAAGTCGCTCCAGAAACATTAAATTGCCATCAGCCAGAATGCATACGTTATCACCGCTTTTATAATAGGTTTTTTGATCATCAGCGTTTAAATGTAGAGCAGCTTCGCTCATAGCCGGCTGATTATAATAACCGCTGAACAATGAGTCTCCACCTATATACAATTCTCCAGACTCTCCTTTGTCTGCCGCGCTGCCATCTGCTTTAACCACCCGGCAAATCAAGTTGTCAATCGGATAACCGATTGGTACAAAATCTGTAGTCAAATCATCGCTGTAACGCCAGAAAGTGGCATTGACACAACACTCAGAAGGTCCATATAAATTGACGATCTCACAATCAAATGCAATACTGGTTTTTCTCGCGGTTACAGTTTTCAACGCTTCACCACCGCAAAATACCGTCTTCAGACTACAACCTTCATCATCGCCCACCTGATCAACCAACAATTCAAGTAACGAAGGAACAATCTGCATACGGGTAATCTTCTGTGCCCAAATATGGTGTTTGAACATCGCCATGTCATAGTTGATATCCCGTGGCGCAATCACCATGGTGGCACCTACTAGCAATGGACTCCAAAACTCCCATATTGAGGCATCAAAACTGGCTGATGTTCTTTGTAAAAAGCGATCCTGGGGTGTAAACGAAAATTCCTGGTTAATCCAGCTCATTTGGTTAAGCAGTGCTTTATGGCTAATGCTAACCCCTTTTGCTTTACCGGTAGAGCCAGACGTAAACAGAATATAAGCTAAATCATCTGGACCAATGGCAACCGCAGGGGCCGTGTTTGCATGACTGCTCAAATCCAACGCAGCATAATCAATAGTGTGGCAACCTTTAACCTCAAAGTTCCCATGGCTTATCAGTGCATTAGCTTGTGCATCCTGAAGCATCGAAGTAATACGCTGCAACGGTAGTTCAATATCTACCGGCACATAGGCGGCACCGGTTTTCATAACGGCCAACATGGTCGTAACAAAGTCAATAGAACGGGTCAGACAAAGTGCAATCACATCTCCTTTACCAATGCCTGTTGTTGACAGATAGTTCGCCAGACGGTTTGCGTTGGCATCAATCTGCGCTAAAGATGCCGTTTGACCGTCAATTTCAGTCACTGTTGCCAAAGGGATGTCCACAGCCTGTGCCAACGGGTCCAAAACCGTAACATAATCACTTTGATGGCTGTCGCTGCCACTTAACACGTAACTTGGACGGGATGCAGTATTGGACGCAATAGCATTAAGCAGATCAGCTTTACAGCTGGCAAGAAAATAGTTTATCGCCTCTTCATCGATATAATTTTCATCATAAGTCACCTGCAAATGAGTTTCGTTACCTTGGGCTATCAGTGTAAACTGCATTTTGCTTTGCTGAGACAGATAAACTGCCTTTTCTACGCGTGCAGACGTATCACTGGAACGATTAATAGCATCAAATATAAACGTAAAACCTTGAGCTTGATGATCATGCTCTTTGGCAAAACATTCGGCATAATCCAACCCTTGGGAACTGCATTCCACTTCATGAGCAAGCGCGGCTGCGAACGAATCAGCAACGGGTGGAAATAACGGAACCGCACGACTAAGCGGTCCCACAGCATCAGCCAGCGACTCATCTGCGCGGCTGTCAAATACTCTGGTCAAGCGCGCCTGCGGGGAATACCTGCCCAGTGAGAATCTTAAACTTGCACAAACAAGCTCAGCATTAGACGCACCGTGTCCCGCGGCATAATTGCTGATGTTATCAAACACATCACCCAACCCAATACTGGTTGTGGCATAACCACGGGCTGACGGTTGTGTATAGCGACTCAGTGAAAACTGTTGTTCTAGAGCGGCAATACTTTTGTTTCGACTCCAGAATGCCCGGGCATCGTTCAATTCATCAGCAAGTAAAAAATCTGAAAGCCAGGGAGCAAGTTCACTATACTGGATCAATTTCTCGTGGAGCAGCTGAGAGTTATCTCCAAGACGACCACTACCAGCATCAAGCAATGTCTCCAGCAGATAATTCAGTGAAAAAGCATCCGTATTGATACCGGCCAATTCGAGGTATAACCAGCTGGTTTCTCCCATATCCGCCAACACCACTTTATGCCAAGGGGCTGCGACATAATGCTGATCCAACTGACCGAAAATTTGCTCTTTTGCTGCGTCGATCTTGGTTTCATCAAATGCGCGCCAGTCCAGCGCTGTGTAATTGATCGCAACTTGCTCCGAGATATCCTGCCACAAGGCACCAAACTCATCCGCATAGTAACCCGTTCGCAAAATTTCAAAGCCACGGATCAACTGGTTCAAATAATCTTCAATCGCCTGGCCATTTAATACGCCCTGAAAAACACAACTAATAGAGGCAACAGCCAATTGCTTTTGGGGTTGATTCTGCAACTGTGCAAAATGTGAATTTTGCAGTGGAGAAGCCAGTAATTTATTACTCATTATAATTTCCTTATTTGCGCTGATATGTTTCCACATGAGCTAAATATTTATCTGTATTTATTCTGTAGTGGCCAACGGTAATTGAATTCATCATATTACCGACTGACCTATTTATTTTGTCAGATGGTGTCTTAGCCCATGGCAACCAGTATTCTACGATTACCTTTAAACGGCTTTCTGCCGTGTGCCACTTTCCAGTTATCTAGCAGCAACACATCACTTTCACGCCAGTCGAATTTTACCTCTTCGTCACGGTACGCCTGACGTAAAACCTCTGTGGTTTGCTCATCAATGATAGTGCCATCGCCATAATAGGTAGAATAGGGAAACTCCGACAGACTGAAATCAACTTCCATGCTAGCCCTGATCTTTGGGCAAAGACTGGTTGGATGCCAAAACGAAATGTGGTTAAACCACAATTTTTCACCACTGTGTGGGTGAACATGAACTGCATCTCTAACCTGTTCAGTCATTATATTGGTATCTGAGATCACAGTAACCTTGAGGTCAGTTTTTTCACCATAAGCCCTGATATCTTCAATATCAGTCATGCCAAAGGATTTTTCTACCGTAGGACCAAAACCATTGCCATAGTTTCTGCGCAATAACCAGCCCTTACGTTTTTCAAATTCGGCAATAATTTTGTCGTCAATCCGGTTATACACCTTGTTGACATCTACAAGTTGAGTTTGGCCGCCTTCCTCCGCTGGCTCCAAACAGCAAAATGCTACCTTTCCGGGCGGATTCTTAACATATGACAATTCATTATGCAGGGCAATCTCCTGATCGGCAGGAAACTCTGTTGCGGTATAAACCCCGTCTTTCAGCTTAGTTCTCGGTGTTGCACCTTCAATATATTCTGCGATCTCGATGATCGCCTTTTGGACAAACTGCTGAAAATCAGACTGGCTATGGATTTTAAAACCTCTGAACAATACCGCACCATATTTGGCTAAGTTATCCAATACCTGCTGTTCATTTTTTTGATACCAAGCCGGCAAATCAAGATCCGGTACATTACAACAGTAGACTATAGGCAATGTAGGTGACTCTTTAAGAAATTCCGTTGACACCAATGAATCCACATCACTCTGAGTTGTTGTTGCTTTGGTAGTTCGCCATTTATTAAAACTCATTGTTTTTTCTCCCCAAAAAAGGCTTATTTTTTATTGAATCCCGGCTTAAATTTACGCTTAGCGGACTGCACTTTACTGCGTATTTCTTCTTTTAGTCTTTGTTTGATTGCCGCAGGCGTCAATGCCTGTTGTTGTTCAATCCAAGGTAAAAACAAATTCAAACTGCTGGTTAACCTGATGATTTCCGTGTTACGAAATCTATTTCTATCAAAGTACCACTGTCCATCAACTTTAGTCGAACTGATGCCATCTATCTGCAAAGCCACCGCACAATTACCAGTACCTACTTCACCGCCAAAACATAACTGGTAGTCGAACAAGTTGGACACTCTGGCATGGTGCAAGCGGTTGTAATTCTCAGTCAGCCACTGTTGATTAACAAAACGATAACGTAATGCTTCACGCAAACTTCCAACCATTTTACGGATCAAGTCAGCCGTAGAACTGGTTTCATCAAGCTGACTGATGGTAAATGCCACAGATGAACGATTGACAGCGTCAGTGGTTGTCAAACCAATAACAGTACTGGCAACTAGTCCCAGATCATTGTGAACAGATAAAGCGATAGTAAAAACAGCAGATAAGGCCATCGGTAAACTAATACCATGCTGATCAGCCAATACTGACAACGCCTTTGACGCTTCTTCTGTCAGCGCAAATGGAACTTCCTCCCTGATATCTGGCGATTGTGGATCGGTGCTTAAACAGGTAACTTCAGGACAAACTTTTAGCACAGTTTGCCAATGACTAGTTTGCAAACTAAGTAAATTTCGGTCAATTTGGGCCGTTGCTGACAATGGCATTTGTGCCACAGCCATATAATGTTCAGGTAACATATATAGTGGCAACACCTGTTTAAGATGCTGCTGCAATTCATCAAGCGCCAGTTGGGTGTCACGGCATTCAGGACTTAAACAGACAAATACCATGGCATCACTGATAGCCACCTGACTCACCAGAGGCTGGCTGCCAATGATTAATTCAACCAACTGCTGATCACGGCCCAAACCTTGGGTTTCATCACTGATAATCTGGATGCTTTGATCAGCCAGCTGCCTGACTTTGAGGCCACTGTAATAACCCGATTTACCGTCACTGATAATAATATTATCGAGGTATAGATCACCGATGACACCAGCCGGGGTTTGTTGCATGCCCTGATGAAGAATTTTCGCACCGCAGTGCTGAGACATTTTGCCCAGATTAAACTCCATCCCAGCTTTTACTTCTTCGTAACAAATATAACAACTTACGCTGATATTCAATACACTTGTTACCCGGTAATACTCAGCCCATTGCCACAACAAGTTTTGACAACTAGAAGCACCAGCCACTGCAATGTGCTCAAGTTGATAACCTTCCCTGCAAAGCAACTCCTTAAGAAGTGTCGGAGTTAAAGTGATATGAGTAACCTTTTGTGCAGTTAATACACTGGCCGTTTGCTCATGGTTTTCAACCAGCACCAATTTAGCACCAGAAACCAAAGCCCCCAACCATTCAGTAGCAGCAAAATAGCCACTGTCCGGTAAAATCATTATCGATGACTGCTCGGAGAGTGCCATTTGCTGTTGCTGTCTGGCAATCTGATTACAAACAGTAGTATGAGTGATCCGCTGATTGCCACGTAAACTATCTCCGATGGCCCCGGTATTGCCATTTACCATCACCTGTTCAGGCGTAATATTATCATCCGCATAAGTGGACAATAACGCTTCATCATCTGCCATAATGGCAGTATCAGGCATTTTATCGCAAAGAGTACTTTCACTTATAACAATACGGTTCTGAGCATCAGCCAGAAACTCCTCACAATGAGACGGCTCATAATAACAATACTGACCTCCAGCTTTAAGCACGGCCAGCAGCGCCACATAACAGCTATCAGTATTAGACAAACAAACCAGCACTGTCTGACCAGTGCTCATCCCCTTTGTTAACAAATGTCTGGCTAACTGGTTAGCTCGGGCATTAAGCTTCCGGTAACTGATTTGTGTTAACTGAGAAGTTATGGCAATGTCATCGCCCCGCTTTACAGCCATCTGCTCAAACAAGCTATGCACAGTCTCCGATGCAGGCAATAATGCTAATCTTGGCGCAGTCTGAGGCAGCAGCTTGATCTGTTCCACCAGTAATTCAGGATTCTCTGCTATTTGTTCCAAAACCATATTAAAACTGGCAGCCATTGTCTTGACCGATGATTCATCAAACAAGCAGGTAGAATAGTTCCAGTGAAACTGGATACCGTTATCCTGCTCTGTTGCTTCCATTTCCATGTCATATTTAATGATTGCATTTTCACCACCCAGCACATCAATAGTTAATCCAGGCAACTGCAAGTCAGATTTTTCATTATTTTGCATAGTAAACATCAACTGAAACAACGGACTGTGACTTAATTCTCGCGAGATTTTCAGCTTGTCGACCAAACTTTCCAATGGAATATTCTGGTGATCATAAGCTGCCAGCGTGTAACCTCGGTTTTCACTCAACAGGGAAGTAAAACTCTGCTCTTCGCTCCACTGACTACGGTAAACGATACTATTGATAAAATACCCAATCAGAGGGGCCACTTGGGGATGAGTACGCCCGGCAATCGGACTGCCGATAACAACATCCCGACTCTGGCTCCAGCGTCCAATCACCACAGAATAAACAGTATACAAAACCATAAACAAAGTCGCATCATGGTCTTTGGCCATAACTTTCACGCGATTCAGCAGATCCAGATCAACCATCCAGTTATGAGTCTGACCGACAAAACGCTGCTGTGGCCGCCTTGCAAAATCCAGAGGCAAACTGTGGCGCTTTGGTGCACCTGCCAGCCGCTGCTGCCAGAAGGCGAACTGCTCAGAGAGTATTTCATCACTGTAATAACTCCGCTGCCAATGAGCATAATCGCCATACTGAACTTCCAGTGGTGATAAAGGGTTAGGCTGATGACGGCAATAGCTGTCATATAGACTGACAAACTCCCGCACCAGAATAGCCTGAGACCAGCCATCTGAGACTATATGATGCATAGTAAACAGCATCACATGTTTAACTGAAGACAACTTTAGCACTTTGACTCTGAGCATTAGATCGGCGCTGAGGTCAAATCTCTTATTCATTTCCTCATCAACCAGCTGTTTTACCATTTCCTGCTGTTTTTCGTCATCGTAACTACCCAGATCGATCACCGGCAAGTCTAGCTCGTCAACAGGCCTGATCCGCTGGTAGACCTCGCCGTCCTGCTCAACAAATATAGTGCGCAAGACTTCATGACGCTCAACTAAAGAATCCAGCGCCATGCGCATCGATGCTAAGTTCAAGTGACCACTGACGCGAAAAGCTGCCGGGATATTATACTGGCTACTGCCGCCTTCTAATTTATCGACAAACCATAATCCCTGCTGAGCAAAGGACAGCGGCAATAACTGATCTTTATCCACCACAGTGATCAGAGACGCATCATTTTGCTGTCGTTCTTGTGCCTGCAGTTGTAATAGGTGCGCAACAATACTGTCCTTGTGCTGCCGGATCAAACCTTTAAGATCTTCGGGAAATCCTCCTTCCTCACTAACATAAGCCAGTTGCGATCCCTTGAGGTATAGCACAATATCATTGTCCTGTGCCTGCTCAAGAATACTTTGTGGGATATTCATAAAAACACCCCTTCTTCAACGGTTTTACCTGCTTCAATCAACTGTGCTTTTTTCTCTTTCACCTGGATATCAGCTACACCGGCGGATATTTTGCTACCGATATGTTCAATCACCGGATTGTCAAAGAAATGCCTGATTGAGAATACCGACTCACTAACTGCAAATGTTTGACGAATAGCACTTATCACCCGAGTTGCCATCAAAGAATCCCCCCCCAAATCAAAGAAATGATCTTCGATACCGATTTGTTCGAAACCTAGAATATCCTGCCAGATGGTGATCAGTTTTTCTTCCACTTCATTCGTAGCCTGGATATATTCTGTATCCAAATCAGGTCGGGCATAGAGATTCTGGTTACTGCTGACGTTTTTATCGATCCACTGACTCAACCTTAGTTCCAACGAACCCGTTGAGTTAATCACCTGCGGAAAATATGCCCCGGTAAGTACCTGAGAAAATGCCTGCTCACCTTCCAAAGGTGTCATAGCAAAAACATTATCCATGTTGCCACTAAAATTCCAGCCGTCCCAGTTAACACTGATCCAATGATCATCTCCCTGATCATGTTTATTTTGAACAAAGGCATCCATATAAACATTGCCAGCAGCATAGGCAGTGAAACCCAGTCCGCCCAATATTGATGACAAAGAAGACATCAACAGACAAAAATCAGGCTTATGGCTGGCCAACAGCTGATCAAGTACCATTACACCTTCGACTTTGCTACGGTATTGCTGGTCAAAATCGGCCTTGTCTGTTTCCACCAGCGCCTTCATTGAACCGTGAATCTGCCCGGCGCAATGAATGATACCATTGAATTGGCCAAAACGAGTTTGACTAGACGCAAACAGCGCCTGCATCTCATCCAAGTCAGCCACATCTGCGTTAAAGACTGCCACTTGTGCACCATTGGCCTGAATTTCGCGAATTTTCGCTATCCGGGATGCCATTACCTCATTATCCGGCTCGTTCAATAATTGATCCCAATATTGTTCAGCTGGCATGGCTGAACGACCAACGAGGATCAATCGTGCATTCTTGACCGTTTTACTGATATAGCTGGCCAATAACAGACCGATATTACCGAGTCCGCCAGTGATCAGATAAACCCCGTCATCCTTGAGGCTGAAAGCTGGTGGCATATCAGGGTCAATAATGTCACCTTGATATTTCTGCTCCCAGCGCTGATTCCCCCGAATTGCAATGGTAGAGCTTCGGTTAGCTAAGATCAGTTCATTATGAAGTCGTTTGCTCAGCGTATTGATATGACTACTGCCATGATGACTATTCAAGCTGATATCAATATGCTGACATTCAAGCTCAGGATATTCCTGCGGCGCGACTTTGACCAAACTGGTCAGCGTAGCTTTGGCAGGATTGATAATCTCTTCACCAGTGATCCGATAGATATCGCTGCTGATCAAATCAACCTTAACAGCAGCACTCAAACCAGCATTAACAATCGCCTTAACAGTATACAAGGCACTAAGAACACCATTTTTCTGGACCTGTTGAAAATCATCAATATCATGACAGTTACCCTGATCAGCAACATCTATGCCTCCAAGGTGTACCACACGACAAAGAGGTGCAACAACAGCTGCTGCCGCAAGTAAGGCATCATAATCTGCCTGATGCAGGATATTAAAGCTAAATTCTGCATCACCAAGCTGGCTGAAATGTGTCCCAGCTTTCGCCTTGACAACCTGATGTCCTGCGCTGGTCAACTGTTGTGCTAAAGTTTCACCAACCCCCTGCTGATCCATAATCAACAACCAACTGGTAACAGCATGTTGCTGAGCCAAAACGGCTTTTCTACTCACTGGTTTTTGCTGCCATGTCGGCACATACCACCAGTTTTCCTGAGATAGTTTACCCGTATTGTTAACCACCATATTCTGTGGTCCTATTAACGGATCAATCCAATAACGTTGTTTTTCAAATGGATAGGTTGGTAATGGAACACGTCGTCCCTTATGACCCTCATGGAACGCCTGCCAATCAACAACCACGCCATAACCCCACAATTTACCCAAGGTATTTTGCAGATTCACCATATCGCAAACTGATTCATTAGGATGGCGAATAGTCGATACCAACGCATGATCCCTAGCAGTAGCACTTTTTCTCGCCAGCGTGCTCAGACTGATCCCTGGTCCAATTTCAATCACCACTTTAATTTCATTTAACTGCTTATTGTCAGCGAAAATGGTGTCAACACCTGCAGCAAAATGTACCGTTCCTCTAAGATGATCAACCCAGTACTGCGGGTCCTGTACCTGCTCCGGTGTGATAAATTCACCAGTAACATTGGATACGTACCTGATGGCCGGTGCAGCCAAACTGACTTTTTCAACAATCACTTTAAAATCAAGTAGTATGCTGTCCATCATTGACGAATGGAAGGCATGAGAGGTATGCAATTTACGCCACTCAACCTGCTGTTGATCAAGCAATGTTATTAACTGTTCAAGTCCGTCGGCATCACCTGCCGCAACACAATTACCAGGAGCATTAACACTGGCTAAACTGGTGCCCGTTTGAGTAAGCAGCACAGCCAATTCTTCCGGTGCCATCTCAACCGATAGCATACTGCCCGGCGCAACTTGTTGCATCAGACTGCCTCTGGCACTCACTAACATCAATGCATCAGTAAGGTTAAATACCCCAGCCAGACAGGCTGCGACATATTCGCCGATACTGTGGCCAATCATTGCCTCAGGTTCAATACCCCAGGATTGCAATAATTTAGCAATACAGTATTCAACAACAAACAATGCCGGTTGGGTGAAACTGGTTTGGTTCAGCAAATCTTTAACCTGAGAGGCATCAGCGTCACTCTGAGGATAAATGATACTCCGCAGATCAGCACCAATGGATCCCATCAATTTTTCGGCGCAGCCGTCAAACAGTGATTTGAACAGAGGCTCTTGAGCATATAGCTGCTGTGCCATGCCCACATACTGTGATCCCTGACCCGGAAACATAAACACTACAGAGTGATGCTCTCCCTTATCACGGATAACTTTAGGCTTTTGCGACAGCAAAGCAATAGCTTCCTCTCTAGACTCACACGCCACTGCGGTGCTGTATTCGTGTCTTGTTCTACCTACCTGCAAGGTATAGGCAACATCATGCAAACTGATATTTTCATCTTGTTGCAAGAAGTTTCGCAAGTTTTCACAAGCCTGATTCAGCGCTGTTTTTGACATCGCAGATACGGGCAGCAACCAACTGTCTCTGAGTGACGAACTCAGTTCAACTTCTGGTGCCTGCTCAATAATAACGTGGGCATTGGTGCCACCAATACCAAATGAACTGATCCCGGCACGTCTTATATTCGCTTCGTTGTGCCAAGGTTTAAGTTCAGTATTTATATAAAAAGGAGTCTTGGCAAAATCAATCTGACTATTGCTTTGATTGAAATTAATACTTGGCGGGATCTGACGATGTTTGATCGCTTGGATCGCCTTAATCAACCCAGCAGCACCCGCAGCAGTATCGAGGTGACCAATATTAGCCTTGAGCGAACCTAATGCACAGAAACCTTTGGCATCACTAGCATATGCTTTTTGTAAAGCCTTCACTTCAATTGGATCACCAATCGGAGTACCAGTACCATGGGCTTCAACATATTCTATCGACTCTGCCGGTACGGCGGCTTTTTTCAATGCCTGTTTGATCACATCCGTCTGACCACCAACACTCGGCGCGGTATAACCCACCTTGTCTGCTGCATCATTATTGATTCCGGTCCCTTTGATTACGGCGTGGATGGTATCTTTATCAGCCAGAGCCTTGTCGAGGCGTTTAAGCAACAATGCCCCGGCTCCACTACCTGCCCGCGTGCCTCTGGCATCCTTGTCGAAAGGTCGGCAATGACCGTCTGGCGAGACTATACCGCCTTCTTCAAAAGTATAACCGCCAGGTTTAAGCAAGGTAATGCTTGAAGCACCAGCAAGTGCCATCTCACATTCGTTGAGCAATAAACTGTTACACGCCTGATGCACCGAAACCAGAGAGGTAGAACAAGCAGTCAGTATATTGATACTTGGTCCAGTGAGGTTAAGTTTATAGGACAACAAGGTCGAACTAAAACCCGAACTATTACCGAAAAAGGTCGACTTGCCCGTTGAAGCCATCACTGCGTCATTGGGCAGGATATTTCTCATCAGGTATTTACTCTCGGCAATACCGACAAATACACCAACATTGCGATACCTTGACTGGTCACCATATCCGCCATGCTCTAGTGCTTCAGTAGCACACTCAAGCATAAAGCGTTGCTGCGGATCAAGTAATTCGGCTTCTCTAGGTGAGAAGGAATAATAATTGGCATCAAAATATTCCAGTCCCTCAATAACGTAGCCGGATTGGATATAATTAGGATCCTGAAATCTATTCGAAGAAATGCCCGCATCAAGTAACTGCTGCTCACTATAAAACTGAACAGATTCAATACCAGAACTGATATTCTGCCAGAACTGGTCAACATTGGCTGCTCCAGGGAAACGTCCCGACATTCCTATTACCGCAATATCATGGTTAGTGTTGGTCGGCACCACGATCTCCTGATTTGCGCGTTCATCATCAATTTCTTCACCAGCGAGATAAGCTGTCAGGCTGGCAATGGTTGGATATTCAAAAATATCTGTCAGCTCAATACTGTAAGCAGTCCGTTCAGCCACCAGCTTTTGCACCTGAACGCTCAGCATGGAATTGCCGCCAAGTTCAAAGAAATTATCGTTACTTGCAACTTTGTCCTGAACCAACAGCTCACACCAAATATCATGTAATTGCTGTTCAATAGTCAATTTGGACACCATCCGTGGTTTACTCGTGGCCGTAATCTGATCTACTTTTGGCAACGCCTTTTTGTCCACTTTGCCGTTGGTCGTAAGACGAAACTCATCAACAGCCATAAATGTCGCTGGGATCATGTACTCAGCCAGAGACACCTTAAGCCACTGTTTCAACTCGGTAACAGTCGGTACGTCCTGCTCAGGTACGTAATAGGCAATCAGGTGTTTTTCATTACCTTCACCATCAGCTACCACAACCACTTCTTTAACCTTGTCATGAGCAACCAATTGCATTTCTATTTCACCAGCTTCAATCCGATAACCACGGATCTTCAGCTGATCATCAATTCGGCCGACAAATTCAAGCTGGCCATCATGGCGGAAGCGAACTAAGTCACCACTGCGGTAGAGCATATCCAGCCCTTTAACTCCGCGGTGAGACGCAATAAACTTTTCGGCGCTCAAATCTTCACGGTTGAGATAACCTGAAGTTACCCCGTTTCCACCGATGTACAATTCACCAACCGCACCAACCGGTACCGGTTGACCATCACGCAAAATATGTACCTGAGTATTGCGGATTGGCTGACCGATAGACACTGACGAAATTTCAACATTTATATCTTTGAGGTTCCGCACCCAAAACGTTGTACACCCAACTACCGTTTCTGTAGGTCCGTACTCATTGACATAAACGCTATTAGGCAAGAGATCCCTTTTCCATGGCAACAGACTGCTAACATTCAGCTGTTCTCCGCCAATGACAATAATGTGTCTTGCATCACCTGAAATTTTGCTGTTATTAAGCAAGTCCAGATGAGCTGGGGTCAATTTGAACAAATAGTTATCTGTACCATTAAGGTAACCAATTAACCCACTAATCACAGCATCTTGCGCTTCTGGTAATACCATCAGACTACGTCCACAAAGAAGTGGTGAAAACAGAGTTGTCACAGTGGCATCAAAACTCAATGGTGAACTCAGTACTGCACCGACAATATGTTGCTCAAGGTAATTTTCCAGCGCGTGATCCAAATAGTTAATCACACCACTGTGAGGCACCATAACTCCTTTTGGCAATCCTGTAGAGCCTGATGTGTAGATGATATAACACAACGACGCTAAATCCGCGTCTGCGGTTGTCAAATTATCGGTCGGGTAATAGCTGAATGATTCCAGCGTGCCTAATGCCGTAGAATTACAACCATTGAACGGTAGGCTTGCCATCAGCGGTTCTTCAACCAATATCAATGCAGCTCCACTGTCGGTAGCCATATATTCAAGTCGATTTTTCGGCAATGACGGATCAAGTGGCAAATAAGCAGCACCCGTTTTCATAATCGCTAACACTGCCACGACTACTGTAGCAGAGCGTCTTGCACATAAAGCAACAATACAGCCCATTTTAATGCCATCTTGCTGCAATGCATGGGCTAACTGATTAGCCTTGGCATTTAACTCGCGGTAAGTCAGTGATACTTCCCCGTTAACCAATGCGCAGTTGTCCGGAGTCAATTCAACTTGACTTTCAAACCATTGATGCAAAGTTTGATGATCTCGTTGCTGTACAGAAGTGTTGTTGATCTGCTCAATCAGTTTATTTTGCGATTTATCAAGCAAGCCATATTGATAAGCTGGAGCAGCCGGACAATCAGCAATCTGTTGTAACAATATCTGCAAGCCATTGCCAAGCGAAACTATGGTTTGATGGTCAAACAAGCTTTTGGCATAAGTCCAGCTGACAAACAATTTATCGGCCTGTTCAGTGACGACCAGCTCCAAATCAAATTTACTTTTCGCCGCACCGCCCGGCACACTGCTGAGGGTCAAATCAGGCAAGCTGATATCAACCTTGCCGCGGTTTTGCATGGTAAATATCACTTGAAACAACGGTGAATGGCTTAAGCTACGTGGCACTTTAAGTTCATCTACCAGAGTTTCAAACGGGACATCCTGATGGTCAAAAGCAGCCAGGATCATCGCCTTGTTTTGCTCCAGCATCTGCTCAAAACTTTGGTTTTCATCCAGTTGAGTTCTGAATACTAAAGTGCTAACAAAAAAGCCAATCAGTGATTCGACATCCGGATGCGAACGACCAGCAACCGGACTACCGATGACTATGTCTTTTTCATTACTCCAGCGCCCCAACAACAAAGCGAAAGCACTGTGTAACAACATAAACAGGGTGACACCATTATCTTCGGCCACCTGATGAAGCTGCTTAAGCAAGTCACCATCCAGTACATAATCATAACCACCACCTGAAAACTCCTGTTTTGCCGGACGTGCCCTGTCCAGCGGCAGCGCATGCACTTGTGGTATATCTTTGAGCTGTTGCTGCCAGTAAGTCAACTGAGACGACAAGCGTTGTTCAGTAAAATCATTAACTTGCCAATTGGCAAAATCTGTATACTGAATTGGCAATGGCGCTAATGGATTGTCCAGACCATGATAACCAGCACTGTACAAGGCAACAAATTCATTCACAAGTACATCAAGCGACCAGCCGTCAGATGCAATATGATGCATCACAAACTGAACCACAGACTCCTGCTCAGACAATACTAACAGACTGACCCGTAACATCAGATCATGGCGTAAATCAAACGCCTTACCTGCTTCTTCGCTAACCAGTACGTTAACCTGACGTTCCTGCTCTACCGGATCACAGCTGAGCGCTGTTAGGTTCGTGATACTGATTGTAAAGCCATGGTCTTGTTCAATCATCTGAACCGGGCCATTTTCACTGTCATGGTAACTGCTTCTTAAGACTTCATGCCTATCGACTATGCTAGTCAAAGTAGACTGCAACAAAGCCTGATCAAGCTTTCCGCTCAATCTGATCGAGATTGGTATATTGTACTGGGCACTACCCTGACCAAACTTATCGATAAACCATAACCGTCGTTGAGGATAAGACAAAGGTAATGGCTGGTTTCTATCGATCACATTGATCGGGCTATAATTTTTATGCTCCTGTTGGTCAATAAATACCGCCAGATCGGCCAGCACGCTATGTTCAAACAAAGCATTAAGCGAGATTTCAACATTATGTTCCTTGGCCAATGCACTGATAAAACGCATTGCCAACAACGAGTGACCTCCAGCCCTGAAAAAGTCGCTGTTACTTCCTATCTCAACATTATTGAGCATTGGCTGCCACAACTGTGCCAGCCATTTTTCAGTATCTGTTTGCGGCGCAACAAAACTTTGCTGCTCAACCGCACCATTATGGCTTGGCAATGCTCGTTTATCGACTTTGCCGTTTAAGGTTAACGGTAAACATTCGAGTACAAACAACAAAGACGGTACCATATAATGTGGTAATTTATCAGTGAGATATTCTATAATATCGCCCGCCAGTGCTGACTCTATACGAGCACGTGCAGTAACGTCTCTAGCAACGAGATAAGCTGCCAGATGCTGCTCTTCACCTTCACCAGTAAGTAATACCAGTGACTCGTCAACCCCAGGATAATCGTTAAGCAAACTTTCAATTTCGCCCGGTTCTATACGGAAGCCCCGCAGTTTAACCTGGTCATCTATCCGCCCCATAAACTCTAGATTTCCGTCCGCCAAATAGCGCACCAGATCACCCGTTTTATATAGACGACGGACTTCACTGTTTTCAAACTTATGGTTGATAAATTTATCTTCACTCAACAACGCCTGTGTCTGATACCCCTCGGCAACACCGGCACCACTGATATGCAGTTCACCTACAGATCCAACAGGGGCAATTCGACCATTATTGAGCACGTACAAGCCGGTATTGATTATCGGTTTACCAATAGCTACCGCATGCTGGCACAAGTTCAAATCTGCCAGTTCGCTGACATTAAAGACCGAGCAGCCAACGACCGTTTCAGTAGGACCATACTCATTAACAAAAACCGCATTAGGTAAAAGCTGCTGTTTCCATTTTTTAAGAGTTTGAACCGTTAATTGTTCTCCACCCACCACAATCCGGTGATGACTATTCACAGGTTCTGCATCTGTATGCATATACGCCAGTGCCACCAAATGCGCTGGGGTGATTTTAAACAACCGCGGCTGATCGCTAAACAAGTGTTCACCAAGCATTGTCAGGGTTTGATCGTTTTCCGGCAACATGGTTACCGATTTTCCGGCACATAAAGGGGTCAGCAAGGTGGTAATAGTCGCATCAAAACACAAAGGTGAACTGACCACAGAACCCGACATATCCGCACTTAAATAGCTCTCAAGGGCATGTTTCAGATAATTGACCACACCTCGGTGAGGTACCATTACACCTTTAGGTCGGCCAGTAGAGCCCGATGTATACAGGATGTAAACTAGGCTTTGTGGATTTACTTCAATTTCCTCACCATCAGGATTGGCGTCGGAATACTCTTCGAGCCAACCTTCATTAGTCCCGGCATCATCCATCAACAAAATATCAACCCCGCTGGTAGGAAGGCTTTCCATTGATACGCTTTTAAGCAGCACCATGTCGACATTAGCGTCTTCAAGGATCAGTTTAGCCCTCTGACCCGGACCATTGGGTTCCATTGGCACATAAGCACCACCGGACTTCATTACCGCCAGCACCGCAATAAGCATTTCCAGCGAGCGTTCAAGATAAATACCGACGCAATCACCGCTTTCAATACCGCTTTCAATAAGCAAATGTGCCAATCTGTTGGCTTTGTGATTCAGCTGTTGGTAACTCAATTGCTCTTGCTGGAAAACCGCAGCGATATTATCCGGGCACAAGTTAACCTGCGCTTCAAACAATTGGTGAATGCACTGATCTTCAGGATAATCTCTGACGGTGTCATTAAGCCCATTTAACTGATAGTCAGTTTGCTCATCATTAAGCATACCAATTTCTCCTACTAGGGCATCACCCGAGCAGGCAAGATTCAACAGCAATTGTTGTAGATGATTAGATATCTGGCTGACCTGTGAATCTGACAACAACTGTTGCTTGACTTGCAGTTTTAACGACAGGGTTTTACCCAGATCGGCAACCAAAGTCATGGCATAATTAGTGCCGGTGAAAGACTCCACCCCTTGCAACTGTAATGCAGCTCCTGACACTTTTTCTTCTATAGCTTCATCTACCGGATAGTTTTCAAAAACGACCAAGCTGTCAAATACCCCCTGGTCTGAATTAGCCAGTTGCTGGATATCATGTAAAGGTAAATAATTGTAGCTTTCGCGATCTACCTGCTGCTGTTGCAGCTGAGCTAACCATTGCACCACTGTCTGCTGTTCGTCAATATCCACGACTACCGGCAAGCTATTGATAAACAGACCGATAATTTCTTCAACCCCTGGTAATTGTGGTGGACGGCCTGAAGTCACGGCACCAAACACCACTTTAAGATCACCACTGTAACGGGACAGCAACAATGCCCAGGCAGCCTGTACTAATATATTAACCGTAGTTCGTGTTTTTTGAGCCAACTGTACCAATTGTTCTGTCTGAGCAGCATCAAAGGCAAGTCCGTATTCATAGGTTCCAGCTTCAACGTTTTCTGTTTGCACATCCGTGCTGATTAGCGGTAACTGCGTCTGTTCTGTTATCGCATGCATTTGTTCGCGCCAGAAATCAACTGCCAGCTGACGGTCTTGCTGCGCCAGCCAGACAGCATAACGCTGATAGGAACGCACAGTTTTCAAGCGCGGAGTTTCACCCACGAGTAGCGCACGGTAACATTCTGTCACCTCGCCAATCACTAGCGGTAAACACCACCCATCCATCAATGCATGATGATAGGACCAGATAACCTGCTGCACATCTTCGCCCATATGTAAAACACGAAAACGCATCAACGGTGCCACAGTCGGTTCAAAACCACGCAACTGATCAGCGACACGAAGGTTTTCAACCTGCTCACGCTGAGCTGCCTGATCCAATGCCGACAAATCCTCTTCATGCCACGGCAGCGAAACATCTGGGTATACCAGCTGATGGGTATTACCCGAAACCAGACCAGTAAAAGCGGTTCTGAAAACATTGTGGCGGTGTATCACCTGCTGCCACGCCTTCTTGAATTTTGCGCTATCGAGTTTTTCAAACCGCAGCACATTTTGAATCACATAACTACCCTGGTGCAACATACTATGGAACAACAATCCCTGTTGTATTCCCGTTGCAGGATACAAATCGGCTATCTCTGCATCACACTCCCATTCAAGTAGTTCTGTTTTGCTGACCTGTGCCAACGGGAAATCAGACGGCGTATAACGCCCCCGCTCGGTGGCAATACAATGTTCGATGATCTGTTTTAACGCTTTACTGATATTATCACAGAGGATCTGTACAGCTGACGTATCGTATAACGCATGATCAAACGTCAGAGCAAAACTTAAACGTCCCCCACTGACCATACCATTGAGAGTTAGTGGATGAGTAACTTTACGCGCCGGACTGATATTATTGCCGCCAGATTCATTAGCCTGACCAAATTGAGTATCACTGTTCACTACCTGATCAAACTGCCCCAGATAGTTGAATACCAGCTCACTTGACGGAAGGTCTTTAAATGCTGGGTTCTGACAGATATGCTGTAACACCCCAAACCCTATGCCCTTATTAGGTATAGCGCGATAACTTTCTTTTACCATACAGATCAGATCAGCTAACGAACCTTCAGGTGCCAGGCTCAATGTCAACGGATAAATGGTGGTAAACCAGCCAACAGTCTGACTTAAGTCCACCTCGTCGCTGAGCATTTCTCGACCATGCCCTTCGAGATCAAGACGAATTGCCTTCGTCTCGGTACTGCGATGCGCTCCCAATAATACCGAGGCCAGCAATAATTCGTTAATCTGAGTACGGTAGGCACTATTACTTTGATGAAGTAACTGTCCAGTCAGAGTTTCGTTCAAACTGAAGCTAACCGTGCCCGTGGCTTTTTGCTGCCCTGTGGATTTAGTCGTTTTTTCCAATAAATCATGCAACGGAGTTACCGACTCTTTAAAACTCTCAAACCAGTAGTCATGTTCTTCTGCCAATGCCTCGGAGCCAGCATATTTGTGCAGAAAATCGCCCCATTGCTGATAAGAGGAGGTTTTCTTCGCCAGAGTCAGATTAGATTTTGCTTGCCACTGGCCATAAAGGGTTTCGATATCCTCCAGCAATACCCGCCAGGAAACACCGTCAACCGCTAAATGGTGAATGACCAGTAACAAGCGACCTTGGCCTTTTTGACCATCCAGATGCAGATTAACAGCTTTAAACAACAAACCCTGTTCTGGCCGTAAACTTTCCTGGATTGTGTTGGCATAATCTTTAATACCGTCAAATGAATCCTGTTGCCATTTTTTAATTTCAACAGTTGCCTCAACCATAGCATCGCTGAGCGGTTGGTAATCACTAACCCAATCAGTACCACTACGGTTGAATTTTAATCTTAAAGCATCATGGCGCTCATAGAGCTTACGCACAATTTCCTTCATTGCCTGATGGTCAAAATCCTCAGGTGTAGTTAACAATACTGACTGATTATAATGATGCAGATCAATTTCATCTGAGAAGAATATGTTCTGTATCGGCAGCAATTTCTGCTTGCCGGTCACTGCATTCTGTGGAGCCATGATCTGAGAACCAGATTTAACCAGTGGTGCCAATTGCTCGATGGTTTGTGTCGCAAACAGTTCTTTAACACTAAAATGAAGCCCGGCACGGATCGCCCGGGAAACCACTTGGATAGATAAAATCGAATCTCCACCCAATTCAAAGAAATTGTCGGAGATGCCGATATTCTCAATCCGTAAAACCTCTTGCCATATATCACACAGTTTTTGTTCCACTACCGTAGCAGGAGCTAGATATTTCCCCTTTTGCTGTGCCATATCCGGCTCAGGCAAGGCTTTATGATCAACTTTACCGTTAGCGGTTAATGGTAAACGATCCAGTATCACAAACACCTGTGGTACCATATAGTCAGGTAGATCCTGCTGCAGCAACTTGCGTAACGATTCAATAAATTCATGGCGTAATGCCTGGCTTTTATCTCTACTGTCATTCAAAGCAACGTTCTGGTCAGTAGCCACATATGCCGCTAAACGTTTGTCACCGTCTTCGGTCGACTTAGCTAGTACAACTACATCATTAACCTGATGATGACAAAGCAACGCATGTTCTATCTCACCCAATTCAATACGAAATCCACGAATTTTAACCTGATGATCGATACGACCAAGATATTCGAGCGAACCATCTGCCAACCAGCGTGCAAGATCTCCACTACGGTAGAGTCTTTTACTACTGTTTTTAACTGCCGGATCATAAAAAGGATTGTTAATAAAACGTTCAGCGGTCAATTCAGGACGGTTCAGATAACCACGAGCCAAACCTGCCCCACCAATATACATCTCACCACTGACTCCAATCGGCACTAATGCTTGTTGAGGGTTAAGCAGCAAAATCTCCAGATCTGCCAGTGGTACACCAATCAAGCTGGCTTCGCCATCTTGCTCAATATTTTCCCAGGTAATTCTTTTGAAACTCGTATGTACCGTAGTTTCGGTAATACCATACATATTTATCAACTGCGGAGTACTGTCACCATATTGCTCTATCCAGCTTGACAACGATTTCAGGTTTAATGCCTCACCACCAAATACCACATAACGCAATGACAACGGCACACCTTGCTCTGCACCAATAATCGCCAGTTGTGTAAAAGCAGTTGGAGTCTGGTTGAGAACCGTGACCTTTTCCTGTTCAAGTAAACGATAGAAATCGGCAGTTGAGCGAGTGATGTCCTGAGGTACAATAATCAGGCGGCCACCATGAAATAAAGCGCCCCATATTTCCCATACCGAAAAATCAAAAGCAAAAGAATGGAACATGGTCCAGACATCATCACTACCAAATGAAAAACCGAAACCACAAGCGTCAAACAGACGACTTACATTACAGTGTTCAATCAATACACCTTTGGGCATACCGGTTGAGCCAGAGGTATAAATAACATAAGCCAGACTGGCGGCATTTACACTAAGTTGTGTAGGCGGAATATTACTAGCAGGATAGTGGTTTAACGCAGCCAAAAACGCATTATCATCCAGACATACTACCCCGGCGGCGTCAAACGGCAGACTCTGGCTCAAGTGACTTTGTGTCAATATGGTTGTCAGACCAGCATCTTCGAAGATATAGCTTAACCGCGCCTCAGGGTTACTTGGGTCTAGCGGTACATAGGCTCCACCAGCTTTTAATACCGCAATAATACCAACAAACATTTCCAGCGAGCGTTCGACACAGATCCCAACCAGCCTATCTGGGGCAATTTGTTTTTCTGCCACCAAATAATGGGCTAGTCTGTTAGCCTGCTCATTAAGCTCTGCATAGTTAAGTTCCTTGCGTTCACCGTCCGGCTGATCAAATACCAGCGCAATAGCGCCTGGGTTATTCGCCACCTGTGCTTCAAACAATTCATGGATACATTTATCGCTGGAATGGTCTTCTACCTCACCTTGCCATTGCACCAAACGTTGGTGATGCTCTTTTTCACTGAGCATATTGGCTTGTAATACATTTTGCTGTGGCGCTGCAAGCAAAGCTTCAAGCAATTGCTCAAAGTGCTGAGCCATCAAATCTATGCTTTTACCATCAAACAGATTGGTGTTGTATTCCCAACCCAACACCATACCCCGTTTGGTTTCGGTAACATTGAGGGTCAGTTCGAATTTGGCGGTGATCTTATCTTCTTGACTAACACGGCTTAACGAAACACCGGGTAATTCAAGTGCACCCTGTTCATTGTTGTGTAATACCAGCATGATCTGAAATAACGGATTGTGAGTGATATCACGCGCCGGTTTCAACTGTTCGACAATTTGTTCAAACGGAACCTGCTGATGCTCGTAGGCTGCCAAAAGCATCTGCTTACTCTGTAACAGCAACTGATTGAATGTCGGATTAGCTGATAAATCACTGCGCAATACCAGAGTATTGACAAAAAAGCCGATCAACGGCGCGATTTCGGCCTGTTCGCGGTTGGCGATAGGACTACCGACAACAATGTCAGTTTCATTACTGTACCGCGACAGCAACACAGAAAATAAAGCGTGCAGTCCCATAAATAAGGTAGCATCATGTTGCTGACAAAAGGATTTAAGTTTTTCCTGACAATCTAAACCTATTCTCGATACATACATCTCGCCATCAAAGGTTTGTTCCTTCGGGCGGGCATGATCTAGCGGTAAATGATGTACCTTAGGCAAATCAGCCAACTGATTGGTCCAGTAACCCAGCTGTTGATCAAGTACCTCTCCCTGCAACCAATTACGTTGCCAGTGGGCATAATCAGCATATTGAATATCCAAAGGAACCAGTGGATTATCTTTACCTTGTGCATATGCTACGTACAACTCACTGAATTCTTTTATTAAAATACCCATAGACCAACCGTCTGAGACGATATGATGCATGGTTATCAATAAAACATGTTCACTGGCCGACAATTTTAGCAATTGCGATCTGAGCATCAAATCACGGCTTAAATCGAACCAGCGATTGGCTTCATCTTCAACCCGGCGGTTTAGCTCCACACTTTGGCTTTCGTCTGCAAATGATGAAATATCAACCGCCACAACATTGAAGTCAAGTCCGTCGCGGATCACCTGCACCGGATGTCCATCATCGCCCTGAACAATACAGGTACGCAGGCTTTCATGCCGCGAAACAATAGTCACCAAGGCCTGTTGCAAAGCGGAAATGTTCAAATCACCGCTAAATTTTAACGCTGCTGGCATATTGTAATGACTGCTGCCGCCGTCTATCTGATCGAGTAACCACAAGCGCTGTTGGGCAAACGATAACCGTTTAATGGTATCCGCAGGGGCTTTGTCAATCTGCACAGTCTGACTATCAGTTGCCATACTTTGCTCAAGCAAATCAATAATGGCTTCCTTATTGGCTTTGATTTTACTGCCTATCTCTTGGGTAATAGCACCCGGATCAGCTCTAGATTTTAATTTTCCCTGATCAACGAAAAGATGGATCCCATTAGCATGTAGGGTTGTTAAAAAGGTTTTTAAATTATCCACTTTACCACTCCACCTCTTCTTGAACTGCAATTTCGGACTCACTAACTTTCTGATTGTTAATTTCCTTTTGCGCTTGCAAAAAGTCGATATGCACAGCCATTTCTGCTACTGTTTGCTTAGTAAATATGATCTGTAACGACAAGTTCAGACCGATCTTTTGGTTAATCTGAGCGAACAGTCGGGTAGCAGACAGTGAATGGCCACCCAATTCAAAGAAATTGTCGGTAATCCCGACACGATCTACCTGCAACAGCTCCTGCCATATTTCGCACAATAAACTTTCGGTGTCATTACTCGGGGCGACATATTCCTGACGTTGAATTTCGCTACCATCCGGTAACGGTAAATTATCTCTATCTATTTTGCCATTGGCCGTCAACGGCATAGAAGGCAACAACAGACACAATGAAGGCACCATATATTGCGGCAACTGTTGCTTGATGCGATTAATATAATCAGTCGCCAACGTGGATTTCTGGCTCTGTGCCATATCGCCATCGGCAGGAAATTTCGACGGTACCACATAAGCGACCAGTCGTTTGTCGCCATCATCGGTGCGGGCAAGCACAATCGCATCACGAATATCGTCATAATCACGCAGTACGTTTTCTATCTCGCCCAGTTCGATTCTGAAACCGCGGATTTTGACCTGATGATCGACACGACCAACAAATTCCATTTGACCATCAGGTAACCAGTGAACTAAATCACCGGTGCGGTAAAGTCGCTCACCGGATATCGTCGGGTGTTCAATAAAATGTTGGTGGTTTAATTCATCTCGGTTAAGGTAACCTAGGGTAACGCCGTCACCACCGATATACAGTTCACCAATACTATTGATCGGCTGAATATTCATATGCGGAGACATCACGTACAGCCGAGTATTGCAAATCGGTTTGCCGATAGGAACAGTAAGACCAGTTGTAGTGCTTTGCTCAGTAATTTGTTGATTTTTCGGCAGCAGGCTATAAACACTGCACCCTACTACGGTTTCCGTTGGTCCATATTCGTTGAAAAATGTGGCATTAGGTAACACGCTCTCTCTAAACAATGCTAACGACTGATAAGTCAACTGCTCACCACCTACTACGATCTGATGTGCAGAGGTGCACACCTTGTCCTTAGCAACCAGCTGAGACAGCGCTTCTAGATGAGCAGGAGTGATTTTGAATAACCACGCTTGTTGCTGTTCAAACATTTGCTCAGCCAACATGCTCAATCCTTCATCTCCCTCAGGCAACAACTTAACCACTTTACCAGCCATCAATGGCGTCAATAATGTTGTCAGAGTGGCATCAAAAGCCAACGGAGAACTGACAATAGCCCCTGCAACTGTTTCGTTGAGATAGTTCCGAGCATGGTTAAGATAATTGACCACACCACTGTGAGGTACCATTACACCTTTAGGTCGGCCAGTAGAACCGGAGGTATACAGGATATAAGCGAGGCTGTCAGATGTTACCCCGCTTTCATCGTTTTCGAGATTATCAGCAGAGTATTCTGCCATCCACTCGTCATCCGTCGCAGCATCATCCATCAACAACACGTCGACACCTCTGACAGGAAAAGAACCCATTAATGTAGAATTTAACAGCACCACTTCCAGTTCCGCATCATCAAGGATCAGCTCTATCCTCTTGACCGGGTATCCCGGTTCCAAAGGCACGTAGGTTCCACCTGATTTCATTATCGCCAGTACCGAAATCAGCATTTGTGCCGAGCGTTCCAGATGAATACCAACACGGCTACCCGGTTCGATCCCGGTCTCTATTAACAGATGTGCCAATCGATTAGCTTTGCAGTTTAACTGACGGTAGGACAATACTTCATCATTGTAAATAACCGCAGTCTGATCCGGGGTTTCTAAAACCTGCTGTTCAAACAACTGATGGATACATTTATCTTTGCGGTAGTCGATAGTCGTATCATTCCACTGCAACTGCTGCAATGTGATTTCTGAGACCGTTAACATAGGCGCTTTAAATACACTCTGCTGTGGCGCATCCAACATTGCTTCAAGCAAACGTTCGAAATGAACTGCCATGCGGGCAATGGTATCTTCGTTGAACAATCCGGTGTTGTATTCCCAGGTGAGGGTCAATCCCTGATCATTTTCGCTGACATTAAGTAGCAGGTCATACTTAGCAACAGTGTTACCCTGCTCTACAGATGTAAGCGTAAGTTCCGGCAATTCAAGGGGTCGCTTTTCATTGTTGTGCATGGCCAACACCACCTGAAATAGCGGACTATGACTTAAACTACGTGCTGGTGCCAACTTTTCAACAACCTGTTCAAACGACACTTGCTGATGGCTGTAGCTATCCAGTAACATTTGTTTGTTGCGTTCTAGTAGCTCAGTGAACCCAGGATTACCAGACAGGTCACTGCGCAAGACCAATGTATTGATAAAGAAACCAATCAGCGGCGCAATTTCAGCCTGTTCTCGGTTAGCAATAGGACTACCGATCACAATGTCGGTTTCATTGCTGTAACGGGACAACAATACGCTGAATACAGTTTGCAGCCCCATGTACAAGGTAGCTCCAAAGTTCTGACACAACTGATTGAGAGTCTGTGTGGTGCCCAGACTTATCTGCGACTGGTAGATCTGCCCTTCGAAAGTTTGTACTGCAGGGCGTGATTTATCCAATGGCAAGCTGTGTACCACCGGAAGTCCGGCCAATTGTTCAGTCCAGTATGACAACTGTTGATCCAGCCTATCACCTTGAAGCCAGTTACGCTGCCAATGAGCGTAATCTGCATACTGAATAGACAATGGAGTTAACGGGTTTTCCTGACCTCGTGTAAAAGCTGTATACAATATACTGAATTCATTGATTAAAATACCAGTTGACCAGCCATCAGAGGCGATGTGGTGCATCGTCACCAGCACTTCATGTTCGCTCTCAGACAATTTCAAGACTTGCACCCGTAACATTAAATCACTGCGTAAATCAAATACCAGCTCAGCTTCCTGGGTGATAGTCAAGCTCAGTTGTCTGCGTTGTTCTTCATATGTTAGAGCGCTTAAATCACTAAATTTGACACCAAAGCCATACTCTTGCTGGATAAACTGTAAAGGCTGGCCTTCATTATCCTCGGAAAAACAAGTCCGTAAGCTTTCATGACGCGCTACTATAGTAGCAAAAGCTTTGTCCAGCGCTTTGATATTTAACGCACCAGATAAGCGTAATGTAGACGGTATATTGTAGTGGCTGCTGCCACCATCAACCTTGTCTAGCAACCATAACCGTTGTTGCGAAAATGACAGTGGCAGCTTATTATTCCGTTCAACCACGGTGATAACATTGACTGAAGCCGAGCTTTTGGCGCTTTCTTGCTGTGTAACAAGAAACTCTATGATCGCTGCTTTATGCTGCTTCAGTTGAGCCAATAACTCATCCGATGGGTATTGATCAAAAGCAACCTCAAGCTCATTTACAGTTACATTCAGTTCAATCCGATTAGCTGCACACTCAGCTAATATTTTACTTATATTCATTTCGATAATCCCCATCGATACTACAAAGTTATTTTCATTTTTTTACTACTGCATTCTTCACGCACAGCAAATTCAAGCGCACCTCTGACAGAATTAATAATTCCATCGCCGTTTGTAATAGTGGTCGCTCTGACAAACGCACCACCATAGCTGTTATTGAGGTCAAAAATACCCCAGACAGGTTTATATATCCCCAGCTCGGATTTATCCGAGCTGGCGATCACACTGTCCGGCTCATGATACGCCTGCACCAGCCAGTCATTATCATTTTGTACGAGTCTGATGCTCGACTGCCAAGTCTCGTTATCCATAAAGCGGCCAATAAATACATCACTGCCCTGCATCGAACGATTTTTTTTCAGCACAAACTGATCCTTATTATCTTTAAGCAAAGTTTCAAAATTGCACATTTGTCCCTGCCAAAATACCTCTGTCTGGTTTACCTTAGCTGTCCAAGGAATATAACGGTTAATAAATACCAGCGATTGAGCGTCAAGTTTCTGTTGTAAAGCCGGTTCATGCATCAACCCCATCATGATTTTATTACCCAGTATTTCATGTACCGGATTATCGGGAAGCACAATATTACGTGACAGATAACTTGACACCAGGCGCATCATAATCGATGGCGGCACGTCAACATCGTCAGGAATTGAAAGCAACACTGCATCCATCACTTTACCTTCAAATTTTACTTCGCCAGCAGCACCGAAATCCAATTGTTCAAAATCATGAAAGAAAAACAACGAGCCCTGTTTAAACGGGCTAACCTGCTGATAAAGCTCACAGTTACTTTCCCTGAAACAGGCCATATTATTAAAAAATCCTTGGGGGCTAAACGCCAGCACATTACCTGTTGCCCCAGGTTTGGTTCTTGCGATCGTCCCGCAGATAGCAGCAAAGGTATTTTTTGTGGCATTGCGTTGCTTCAGGTTCCAGCTTGCGGTATGACTACTTAATTTTAGCGCGCGGTCGAACGCACTGCTGAGCCAATCAACCTCCCAGCCACCGATACTCGAACCTACATTGACTTCTACCAGCTTAAATTCGTTTTTGGAAAAAAGAACATCGTGACGGGCAATTACATCTCTGGAGTCAATATCAGTCTGCCTGAGCAGATCAAGTACTACTGGTGGTTCATTAAGATAATTGCTAAATTTTTCGCTGTCGCTGCCAAAGTACAAGTCAATAGCACGGTAAAACAATTTCGCCAGCGGCTTGATAAAGTCCTCAAACTGACTTACCTGCTGGGATGAAATAATGAAGGGCCATGCCGAGACCGTGTAGTCATATCCCTGCATAAACGGCGGAAAATCCTCGCGATACGCATGAATGTGGTAATTTTTCATCACCTTGTCTGATTGCAAGTGCAACACCAGGTCTTTGAATCGTGTTGAATGGCTCTGGTTATTATGTAAATATTCAGCAGGTAACTCAATTTTGTCAACTTGATGAGTACTACCCCTGATCGTATTGAAACTGCAATCCGGTTGATCTTTCGTCTGATCTTCTAGGGCTGCCAGCTTGATCGCACCAGTAGCCATATTGACAACACCACTACCAGCATCAATGGAAAGAGCACGGGCAAATGAACCACCGAAGTAGTTACCAAAACCAAATGCCCCCCACACTGGGATATAATGAGTTGGCAGTGAATTTAAATCAGACACATAAATGACATCAGAGGGACAAAACTCTTGTACAATCCAACCTGGATCTCCCAACAGCTGAGTCAGTAATGTTTCCCACTTCTGCGGGCTGGTAAACAGGCCAATATGAACATCAGTACCTTGAAATGAAACAGCTTTTTTCAGCACAAATCGATCTTTTTTCTGTGATAACAGATCACTGAGTCGATAGCTGTTAGACTCCCAATTAACCACCGTTTTATCTGTCTTGACAGTCCAGGGAACATGTTTCTCAACCCATTGATTTTGTTCGTTGCTCAACAACTCCTTGGCTTTTTCTTCATGCACCAGCGCCATCACAATTTTATTACCAAACAGCTGGTGAACAGGACTGTCAGGAAAGACAATTTGTTTTGACATGTAGGCAGAAATCAATTTGTTGTAGTAAAACACGGGCATATCGCCATCAAGCAACACGACGGCATCCATTGACTGGCCCTGGAAATAGACCTCGTTGCTGGTTTTAAACTCAAAGCGACTGATATCTGAACAAAGAAATATCTGTCCTCCTTGATAATGTTCAGCCGCTTCATAATGGCCTTGAATAAAATGGGACAGTACCGCTGATACTTCTGTTGGTAATTGGTCTGTTCGAAACAGGATGTTACCGGTCTTGTTTTCCTTGTTAAGCTTGGGCATAAATTTGGCCAAAGCATTGACCATCGTTTTGACCACCGGACGATAAGATAACAGACGTTTTTCCATCAATGGCAGTGTTTTCACCGCAGCTAGGGTTTTAAGGTGTTGCCAATCAACTTCAAAACCTCCTAGGTTACTGCCAGAATTGGCTTCAATCAATTTCAAAATACCGTCACTAAATACCAGGTCATACCGTACCACCAACTCATCAATATCAATCTGAGCCGCCACCAATAGCTTATGAACCATAGCGGGTTCATTAAAATAAGTAGAAAATGCTGCCGAGCCGTCAGTAAAATAGTTCTCCAACACCTGCTTGAATATCACAGGCAAGGTTTGAATAAACTCAACAAAATCCGCGACTCTTTCCGAATTTAGGATAATCGGCCATGGGCCTACTTCATAACCAACATCTAGAACCTCTTGATGATGGTGAACCCTTGCTTTTTCCGAAATAACAATAGCGTGCGTCCTATTGCTACTGCAATAATCCATTATATTACCATTACATGGAGATAAAAATTCCATGTGTTTCGTAGCCAATGTTTCTATTTTATCAGGGGAATTTAATAACATTACAAGATCACCTTATTTTTCTTTGAATTGGATTTTATAACCAATTTTGCCAATCTGGCATTATCGATACGCTGTGCTACTGATCGTATCGAACTGTTATCAAAAAATGCTTTATAATTGATGTTAATACCGTACTTTTGCTGTAACAGGGCCAGTAGCCGAGTAGTCAGAAGCGAGTGCCCACCTATTGCAAAAAAATCATCCAGCACGCAAAGCTGTTCAACCCCAAGCACTTCACGCCAAACTATCAGCAACTCCGATTCCGTTACGGTAGCTGCCACAACCATTTCTCTGGGTGGTGAAATATGGATCAGCCCTTTTAGCTTGTTGCTATCTAATTTTCCATTCTCAGTTAATGGTATTTCATCAACTACTGCAATATGACCTGGCACCATGTAGTCAGGTAAACGTCCAGCTAGCCAAGTTCTTAATTTTACCGAATAATCGGTGGATTGAATCGGGTTGTTTATCACCATACAAGCGATAATGAATAAATCATTCTGTTCATTAAGCTGAGTGGTCACAGCAACCTGTTGGACATCATCATGGCGTTCTAGCACCGCCTCAATTTCGGCCAGCTCGACCCTGAAACCACGGATCTTGATTTGTTTGTCCATCCGTCCGAGACACTCCACTTCACCATCTATACGGTAACGTCCAAGGTCTCCGGTAAGGTAAATAATATCTTGTGAGTCCCGGACAGCCGGGTTGGCAATAAACTGCTGTTGAGAAAATGCAGGATCATTACCGTAACCCAAAGACAGGTGCTCACTACGTATGCCAATTTGGCCAACTTCGCCAATACCGCACAGCTGCATATTGGGGTTGAAAATAACCAGTTGGACACCACAGATCCCCTGACCCACCGGCATAGCTAAATTTGTCCCACCATTGAAATCACTTTGCTCGTCAACCTGGTAATAACTGACCGCCCTGCTGGTTTCCGTTGAACCATACAAATTGATCACCGTCATCTGTGGCGCAATCTGTTTAAACTTACGGATATGGGCTGTAGTCAATGCTTCGCCAACAAAAAATCCACGGCGCAAAGAAGCTATTGGAGTTTCAATTGAGCCTGATAGCATGGTGCCAAGGCTTGGCGTAAGATGCAGTACGTTGATACCACTTTGTTGTAGCCAGTTGTTTAACCTTGAGACATTAAAATCTTCATCTTCAGGGATGCAAAGTGTTGCACCGAGACAAAGCGGGGTAAATATATCCCGTTGCAGGGGGTCGTGGACCAGGCCAGACATCATACCAAACCGGTCTGCCTCACTTAGATCAAATGCATCTGCCATCCAAGGCATAAAAATACTTAAAGAACTATGTCTACCCATAACAGCTTTCGGCTGACCAGATGTACCCGATGTGAAGCCGATACAAGCTAGTGCCTGCGGATCTACCACAACACTGGCAAATCTACCGAGCTTTATATATTCGTCACATAATTGTTGGTCTGCAACAACGGTTATCTGCAAACAGCCGATTTGTTCAAGGCAGTCTTGCAACCCCGGCTTTAAAGCTTCAACTTGATCCAGACTGATCAGACATTTAGGCGGGACTTCTTTGACCTGCTGCACCAGCCTCAATTCAGGTACCGAGTTTGACAGCATCATAAATGCAGCCCCCGCTTTTAACACCGCCAGCGTTGCAATCACAAGAGAATCTGTACGTTGTACCATAATCGCAACAACATCCCCACTGCTAACCCCGGCATCAACTAGTTGTTGGGCATAGTGATCGGTAATACTGTTCAGCTGGCCATAACTCCACTGACCTTTGGCGAATTCCAACGCCACTTTGTTAGGATGTTGCACTGCAACTTTCTCAAAACACTGATGCACTGAACCTTGCCAGTCAAGAGATAATGATTGGCCTAAGCTAGGCAAAGCGTCCCCGTCAAGACGTAAACTATAATTACCACACGGTTGTTGGCAATCGCTGGCCAGTTGTTGTAGTAATGACACGTATTGCGCCAGTAATTGTTTAATGTCTATTGACTTAAACAGCGTGGTATTAAAGTTACAATTGACCTCGATACCCGCTTTTGTTTGCTTTATATAAAATGTGATATTGAACTTACTGCCCACATTGGGAACCTGGTCCATCGATAGCTCAAATGCTTCGTTGCTGCTATTAACCTCTGGTAAGCTGAGCATATTCAAAAAGATCTGAAATAACGGTGTAGTATCAACACTGCGTTTGGCTTGTGTTAACGTCAAAATGCGTTCAAATGGAATATCCTGATTGGACAGTGCACCCTCTGTATTCTTGATCTCTGTGTCTAACATGGTTGAAAATGACTGTGCCAAATCTATCTGACTGCGCACCGGCAAATTATTTAAAAACGCCCCGAGAATATTTTGCGTGCCTGGTACATTTCGGCCTGTCACAGGAATACCGATATTAAAATCATTTTCTCCGCTAACACGCCCGATCAACAAAACCAACGCAGCATGCATCACGTTAAACAGACTGCCGCGATGTTCATTTGCAAGGATCTGAAGCGCATCGCCAAACTGGCTATCAACAAAGGCACACATCATACCTTCACTAACAAAATCGTTATGCTCCATTTTCTGTTGGAACGGTAACGACACCTGTTCGACACAGTCCTGCATATAATCGAGCCAGAATGCCTCCTGAATTTGAGCATTCTCAGTGGTAAGGAACTCTTCCTGCCACAATGAATAATCAAAATAATTGAAATCCAATGGCTCCAATAGTGGTGCCTTCCCGGCAACAAAAGCATCGTAACATCTCAAAAACTCGTTAATAAACATCATCACCGACCAGCCGTCAAAGATGATATGGTGAAAATTAATATGAAACAGGTATTGATCGTCTTCAAGTTTGACTAGCAGCGCCGTCATTAACGGCCCTTTGCTAATATCAAAAATTCTTACGTCATGTTCATCAACCAGTTTCCGTGCCTCTTGTAACTTGCTTTTTTCTTCCACTTGAGTCAAATCAACAAAGTTAAAAGCGTTATTGAGCTGTGTTGCCACAACCTGATACGGCTGATTGTCAGCAAGTACCACCTGGGCTCTGAGTCCATCGTGACGCTTGAGCATGAATTCAAGCACATGCTCAACCTGCTGGACATCTACCCTACCGTTGATTTTCATCCCGATAGGCATATTATGTTCACTGGTATTGCCTTTTACATTTTCGACAAACCAGATACGGTATTGGGTGAATGACAAGGGCACTTTTTCGGCGTGACTATATTTCCGCAAAGGCAATATTGACGAAGACAGATCATCATTTAGGGCATTGTTTTGTGCCCGTACTGCCAACAGCTGGATTGTCGGACATTCAAATATATCCTTAATACCAAAGACCAAATTGTCCTGCTCGTTGCAGTGATGGATCATTTTCGAAGATAACAATGAATTACCGCCAATTTCAAAGAAATTGTCGGTAATGCTGACTTCATCGACATCAAGCCCAAGCAATTGCGCCCAACTGTTTACCAGAGCCTGCTCTGTTGGCGTTTGCGGTGCAACATAACTAACCTGTGTCTGTGCTATATCCGGATCTGGTAATGCTTTACGATCAACTTTGCCATTACCGGTTAAGGGTAAAGCCGACAATACTACAAATGCAGCAGGGATCATGTACTCCGGCAACTCTCGACTCAGTCCCTGACGTAAACCATTAATAAAGTCATGACGCAACTTGATGCTTTGATCATCCTGACCAAGCATTTTATCTGCACCGATGGCGGTGACATAGGCAACGAGTTGTTTGTCGCTGCTGCCACTTTTGCGCGCTAGCACTATAGATTCTCTGATCCCTTGTAGGGATATCAGCGCATGCTCAATCTCGCCCAATTCAATTCTGAAACCGCGAATTTTAACCTGATGGTCAATCCGTCCCAAATACTCCAGTGAGCCGTCTGGCAACCAGCGTGCCAAATCACCAGTTCGATACAGCCTTTCAGAGCTGCCGGGCAACGCCGGATCATAATAC
>Ga0070748_1000142_pt1 | contig 37339 bp, 37 predicted proteins | sample VirMetDEL_Nov_12_FD_77015 | JGI IMG/M metagenome (GOLD analysis project Ga0070748, IMG submission 77015) | Aqueous microbial communities from the Delaware River and Bay under freshwater to marine salinity gradient to study organic matter... | ecosystem: Environmental > Aquatic > Marine > Coastal... | reverse complement strand
TCTCTCGCCACTCCTGTTGCGCCATCCCCAGCTGTCGCTGTAAGCGCTCAATTTTGGTGCTTTGGTCGCGGCAGGCTTCGCCTAAGCGACCAATAAAATTAGTGTAGTTAATGAGTTCATCAACGCGCACCCCTGCTCGCACCGCACCTTGCGCCTGTAAATATTGCTCTTGGTACTCTTCTAACGCTTGCAGTTGTGCAGACTCAACGGACAGCTGCTCATTAAGCCCCCCTAGCCGCTGCGCCACCTCATCTTCATGACGCTTGGCCACCAAAAGTACAATTTTCATTCGTTGCGCACGCGACTCCGCCATGGCTTAACCTCTACGTCTCGGTGCGATTAGGTCTTGTTACGATGTTGCGCAGCCAAAGGGCTATTGCCCTTGGTATTGGCGGGTGGTTTCAGTAATACCCGAAGATTAGCGAGCGACTCAGGCATGTGTACTGCTTGTTTAATCCCCTGCTGAATAAAATTGCGCAAATGGGGAAATCGCTCAATCGCTATATCCGTTTCAGGGTCGGCCCCGCGGGTATAAGCCCCTATGGCAATCAAGTCGCGATTTTGTTGATAGCGCGCTAGCATCTGTTTAAAGCGCTGCATTAATTTCAGCTGTTCGTCGTCTACGATATTCTGCATAGCACGGCTGATGGACGCCTCTACATCTATTGCGGGGTAAACCCCCTCTTCAGCCAGCTTGCGCGACAGCACCACATGACCATCCAGAATTGCACGAGCAGAATCGGCTATGGGATCTTGGAGGTCATCCCCCTCCGTCAGCACAGTATAAAATGCCGTGATGGAGCCCTCGCCCTCTGCTGCATTACCCGCTCGCTCAACCAATTGTGGAATCTTGGCAAAGACCGAGGGCGGGTACCCTTTAGTCGCCGGCGGTTCGCCAATTGCCAGGGCGATCTCCCTTTGAGCTTGTGCAAAACGCGTTAATGAATCCATGAGCAATAAAACATTCTTACCCTGATCGCGATAATACTCGGCAATTCGACTTGCCAACTGTGAAGCGCGCAAGCGCATCAAAGGCGCATCATCGGCGGGCGACGCCACCACTACCGCGCGCCGCAGACCCTCTTCACCTAAAATATGATCGATAAATTCTTTTACTTCCCGACCTCGTTCACCATTAAGCCCTACGACTACGATATCGGCCGTGGTGAATTTGGTCATCATGCCCATGAGCACACTCTTACCAACACCACTCCCCGCAAATAGACCTAAACGCTGTCCACGGCCGACGGTAATTAGGGCATTAATAGCGCGCACCCCAACATCAAGGGGTTCGTGAATGGGGTGGCGCTGCAAGGGATTTATTTCACTGGGATTAAAATCGAGGAACTCGTCACCAAGCAGCGGCCCCTTTCCATCAAGCGGTTGGCCTATACCATTGACGACACGCCCTAATAGTTGTGGACCAATACGCATGCCCATTTGACTGGCAACAGGCACAACCCGCGCGCCGGGCCTTAAACCTTCTACACGTTTAATGGGCATTAAGAAAACCTTGTCGCCCGCAAAGCCCACAACTTCGGCCTCAATACGTCGATTATCGCTATTAATAACTTCGCATTGGCTCCCTACGGATACTTTCAAACCAACAGCCTCAAGCGTCAGGCCGACGGAACGGGTTATGCGCCCTTCCGCCTGCGGCTCAACCTGAGCTTGAGTACGAGGAAGATAACTGCGCATGCGTGCACTTAGAGAGTTGTACTCTGACATAGAGTGAATCCGGCAGATGGGCGACCGAACAATCGTCGCCATTAATTCGTGGATTAGGTGTTGGGACTAGGCTCGTTTGATGACACCTGCTCACCCGTTTGCTCTGTTGATGATTCCGTTGGCGATTCTATTGGTGACGCTATCGAGTGCTCTACTGCCGACAATTCATCTGCTGCGTTAGTGGTAGCGGATTTTATCGGCGACTCTGGTTCATGATCCGCTGACTCAACCTCAGTCTGTTCATCGAGATCTCTACCAAGCTGTTTGGTCAGGAACTGCGCCAGCACCTGTTCCAAGCGCTTAGACACTGAGAAGTCTACTCGGCTCTCTGGTGTTTCGATGATGCAACCGCCAGGCTGCAGTGTTTCACTACTCACAAACTTCCAATCGAGTTGCTGCTCTTCCGCATAGGTTTCTACCGCTGCTAAATCGTCAGGATTTAGACTAATACGCAGATTTTTTGCACCTATTGGCAAAGCCTCCACGGCATCTTTCACTAACGACAGAATATGCGATGAATCGGTCATCAATTCGCGCTGTACAACACTCTGGGTCAAACTGCAGATTGCATCCAGCAGCATCTGCTCAATATCATCTTCCTGCTCGGCCAACGGATTGAGTAACTGCTGCACCAATTTTTGAAAGCGTTGTTGTTCGGCGACCATTTTAGGACGCAACTCCATTAAGGCTTGTTGCTTGCCTGCCTCATAACCCTCGGCACTACCTTTTGCCAATCCTTCTTTAAACCCCTCTGTGTGCCCTTGCTCAAAACCATTCTCTTGCGCCTCATCAAAAATAGCCTGCATTTCTTGTGCAGTCATGCCAGAGTTAGTGGGCGACTCGGGAATATCGATGGTTTCAATCGTTTCACTTTTGCGCTTAAGCAGAAGGTCGCGGCGCTCCTTAGCCTCTTTTTCTGCAGAAGAGAGCGTGCGCCCATTATCATCAATCGGCGGCAGAGCCCAAGTGGTAAAGGTGTCGACCGTTTCACCAGGAATACGGTTGAGCAATGTTTTATCCGTCATAAATGACTCATCTCACAGGCGCTAAGGTATTAGGTAAATTGCGACCTACTTTAAAAATGATCACTAGACCATTTGATCGCCACTGCCACCCAGCATAATTTCACCCGCATCGGCCATGCGGCGTGCAGTAATGAGAATTTCTTTTTGTGCTGCTTCTACATCGGCCAAACGCATAGGTGGCTTGGTCTCCAAATCGTCGCGCAACAATTCTGCGGCACGCTTTGACATATTTTTGAATATTTTTTCCTGCAATTCCGTTTCAGCACCCTTGAGCGCAACCACCAACACATCCGAAGACACTTCGCGCAACAGCGCTTGAATACCGCGATCCTCCACCTCTTTGAGGTTGTCGAATACGAACATTAAGTCTTGGATCTGATTACCCATATCCTCATCCAGTTCTTTAATGCCATCCATCAAATCGGCTTCAATAGAACCATCGAGATTATTCATAATCTCCGCGGCCACTTTGTAACCACCCATGGCTTTCGTTTGCGATGCGCCATTACCCGAGAATTGTTTTTCCAGAATATCGTTCAGTTCTTGCAAAGCACTGGGCTGAACTGTGTCGAGTGAGGCTACACGCATCATAATATCCAGACGCACTTTTTCAGGGAAAAACGACATGATTTCAGCAGACTGATCTGCGTCTAGATAGGCGATAACAATAGCCTGAATTTGCGGGTGTTCGTTACGGATGATATCGGCTACCGAGCGCGCATCCATCCACTTCAAGGTATCCAACCCAGTGGTGTTCCCCCCCAGCAGAATACGATCAATCAAACCATTGGCTTTGTCTTCACCCAAAGCAGTCACAAGCATTTTGCGAATATAGTTATCTGCCCCAACACCCAAGCCGGTGAGCGTTCCCACCTCTTCTAAAAAGTTACTCATAACCAGCTGCACGTCTGCTTGCTGCACATTTTGCAGCTGAGTCATGGCAGCGCCTATACGCTGCACCTCTTTAGGCCCCATGTGCTTAAGAATTTCAGCGGCATCTTGTTCACCCAGCGACATCAATAAAATCGCCGCCTGATCTACATAGGCCAGTTTAGCTTTAGCTTTTTCAGGACTTTTATTGCCATCAGTCATCGCGATTTATCCACTTTTTCACCACCTGGGCCACACGGCCAGGATCGTCGGCTATTAAGCCCTTGATTGCATTAATTTGCTCTTCATAACCCTGTGGGCCCGACAGCAGCAGCGAACTGCCACCACTCAAGGTCACGGTTTCATCCGATATTCCATCCAAACCTGACGCCGCTTCTAGGGCTGCCAACTGGCGCGCCTCTTCTTCCTCTGCGATACCACCACCGGTGCGCGAAAGACTTTTAAACATAGGCCGCAAGAGCCCAAACACTATGGCGAGAATCACCAACACACTGGCGATGTACTTGATATTAGGAATGACCCACTCCCGCCACCAAGGCGCATCCTCAATCACCAGATTACTGTCGTCGCGCACACTAAACGCCGAATTCAATACATTGACGCTATCGCCGCGCACAGCACTAAAACCTACCGCATCGCGTACCAGTATAGACAACCGTTCCAATTCGCCTTCACTCCAAGGCACAAGACTTTCAACACCTTCTGCATTTCGCACCAACTTATCATCCACCACTACCGCTACCGTCAAACGCTTTAACGTGCCCTGCTGGTGTTTGGTATAGCTCACGGTGCGATCTAACTCGTAGTTACGCGTAGCCTGTTCACGATTATTCTTAGCTGGTTTAGCAGCTACGGGCTGCCCTGTGGCAGGATCGATCTGCTCCGGCGCCTGCGCAGTGCCCGGTGGTTGATTGGTCAATGCACCCGGAATACCTTCGGCGGCATCACCTGCAGAGCGCGATTCATTTAAGGTTTGCTCGGAGCGAAAGGAAGGTAAATCAGGGTTGAAGGTCTCCGCGGCTTGCTCCACCGCCGTAAAATCTATATCGGCACTAACCTCAGCTTTAAACTTTCCGCTACCCAAAACCGGTAGGAGAATGCCGTTAATGCGCGAAACCACACTGTCCTCAACTTCCTTAGAGTATTGATGCTGCTTTGTCGCTAACAGCAACTCAATATTATCTTCACCTGTAGAGAGTAAATTGCCCTGCTGATCCACTAGGGTTACATCTGCCACGTTCATGTCGGGCACGGAGGAAGCCACTAAATTCATAATCGCTTTAACTTGCGCGGGCTCAACGCGACGCCCTGCAAACACTTCCACAAATACTGAAGCCGTAGGTTTAGCTACATCGCGTACAAACACGGTTTTTTTCGGAATAGCCAAATGCACGCGTGCACTGCGAATACTGGTAATACTGGTAATGGTACGCGCCAACTCGCCTTCAATACTGCGCTGATAGCGGGTATTTTCTACAAATTGACTTGTTCCCAATGGCTGCTCTTTATCCATCAGTTCAAACCCCTGAATAGGGTCATTCGGCAAACCAATCTCCGCTAACTTTAATCGCGCCATGTGAATATCTTCCGCCGCCACCAAAATGGCGCCGCTGTTAGTATCCATTTTAAATTTAATACGGTTTTGCTCGAGCACATCGATTACGTTGCCCGCATCTAAATTATCCATGCGACCATAAATCGGCCGATAATCATCACCCTGCATCCACATGACAATGGCAACGCCTATTGCCACACTCGCCGCCAAGGTGATCATTAACCCAATTTGGCGCAATAGCGTAAGGCTGCTTAAACCTTCTAAAAAATCACCGCCGGGCTTAGTCTTTTCCGGCAGTTGTTCTGAATCTGTCGCTGCTGCTGTGGCCATAACCTAAACCTTAAAATTATCGAATCAATTGTTATTGATACTGCACGAGTGAACGGTTAAATAGGCATATTCATAATATCGCGATAGGCATCTATCAGCTTATTACGCACCTGTACTGTTGCCTGAAAAGCCACGGATGATTTTTGCGAGGCGATCATTACATCGGTAATATCGACACCCGCCACACCGCGTTCATAGGCATCGGCCATATTGCTCGATGTTTTTTGCACTTCGTTCACCTTGCTCACCGCTTGGGTCATTAGATCGCCAAAGCTCGGGGCCTTTGTCGTTCCCTCAACTTTCAACCCATTTTGATTAACGCCGGTCAATTCGCGCGGCACCAAACCTTGCGGGCGTTGAAACGCTTGCGTTTGCGCCTTCATCGAACGCATATCATTTAACAGGCGGCTAATATCAACTCGGTCGGTCATGATTAAATTCCCATCTGACAAACTAATAAAGGCGACAAAATATTGGCAGACTCAGGTCTTATTTCGTCTTTAGCAGAGATATTGCACAAAGCAGGCCAATAATTGCCGCATGGCAAGTGCTTGCCAAAAGCCGCCCTTATGAGGTGATAAAAATAATCCGCGCCGCTAAAAATAGTCACAATGCTGTCATTTACACCCATTATTATCAGCGTAGTTTCTAAACCATCAGGAGATTTTCATGCGCAAAATGAATATGGTGAGCGAGCTGGATATTTTTGAAAGTGCAATGGCAACGTTTATTGCTGGCATGGTTACATCTAAAACTAAATCGCAAAAAATGCGTCGCAACATGGAGTGTCGCCGCAAGCTTGAATTGAAATTGGAAGAGAAAAGATTAAAGAGGGAATTGAGTGAATACGATTTTGAATTTGTGTCCTAATGCTTGACGCGCGCTTAGCGGCAGTTTTGCATCTAAGCGCGTTATATAAAAATTAAGAGCCATATTTAGAAGCGCCTAACCCCCACTCAAGATAGAGATTACTTAGCGCTATAAGCAGGAAACAAGTATCCTCAAGCTAATCCCCTCCACCACAACCGCCGCCGCCGCAACCTGAAGTATCACTATCGCTACTATCACTGCCCGATGCCCCACCACAACCTATATCTCCAGCACAATGGCTATTACCTGGCGCATTCTCAGCACGACAATCTAAACTATAATGGAAACCATTCGGCATACTTAAAAGTGCATCTAAAGCGAAGATAAAAGGTAATCGATTAGGCTGCTTAGGATTGATGCTTTCAGCCACACAGGCTAGCCTCCACGCGCGCTTAATGCCATCCTGCACCATACTCCTGCCCCGCATTGCCTCTGCTGGCACATGATGGATAAAACGACCAAAGGCTTTCTTACAAAAATATTGATAGCTGCGCGTATGTAAAATAAATTCGTGCCAGAGCTCATCTGCTGCCTGGGAAGGCATGGATACAAAACTCTTATTAGCGTTATGATACAACAAAAAATACTGCCGCAACCCTCTCGCAACCTGTGCCATATGCGCATCGGTTAAATGAGGGTATTTTTCGCGCACCTTGCGCGCCAGCATATTGGGAAATACGTAGCTCCTAATATATTTAACCCGCGCAGTTGCCCGCATTTTGAGGAAAACAACCGTTACTACGAAGGTGACAATACCCAATACTAGAAAAAATACCATTTCGCGCCAGTTCCTTTTAAAGAATCATATAGAAATCCCTTCTAAATGTGCCCTAACACCACACATGAAGCAACAGACTATTCAGTAATTTCGTAACCTTCTTCACGCAAACGCGCAATTTTATAACGCAAGGTACGCGCACTAATCCCTAAACGCTCTGCCGTATTCTTGCGGCTACCGCGCTCTATATGCAGGGTATTCATAATAATTTCATATTCGCGCTGCTTTAAGTCATTCCCTAAGGCTGGATTATTAAGCGAGGAGTGCTGCACAGGCGTATTGCTTACCAACGCTATGTTTTCTGTATTAATGCCACTCACCGAAAAGGGTTGCACCGCATAAGGCTGGTTACCTAACACTGAATTAGTATGACCGGCAGGAGAACCTGCTACCTGATGCGATACGGTTTGGGAACCCGAATATGCGGAGGGCTGCACAGCCTGAGCGGCTTGAAATAAATTGGGTTTTTGGCTGTACCCAGAAGGACTCTGACTATAGCTATCGTTGTCATTCAGGCCCAAATCTTCTGCCTGAATGGTTTTACCCATCTGCAAAATTAAGGCGCGCTGCATAATATTATCCAGCTCGCGTACATTGCCCGGCCAGGGATAAGACATCAATAATTGTTGCGCTGAGGGCGACAAGGTTACACCGCGTCTATTTTGCTTGTGAGCATGTTTCTGCAGCAGCTTTTCTGCCAGCGGAATAATATCTTCAATGCGATCGCGCAGCGGCGCCCACTGTAGCGGCAATACACTTAAACGATAATACAAATCCTCGCGAAATTTCCCACCCACAACTTCACCGCGCATATCGCGGTTAGATGTTGCTATAACACGGACATTTAATTTTATGGTTTTACGGCCACCCAAACGCTCAACTTCGCGCTCTTGTAACACACGCAGTAACTTTGCCTGCAGACCAATATCCATTTCCGATATTTCGTCGAGCAATAGAGTACCGCCATTGGCCTGCTCAAATTTACCTGGGCTGCTGGTATGCGCACCGGTATAAGCGCCTTTCTCATGACCGAACAACATAGCCTCCAACATATTTTCAGGAATAGCCGCGCAGTTAATTGCAATAAAAGGTTGATTTCGACGCGGCGAGTGATCGTGAATATAACGCGCCAACACCTCCTTACCCGTACCCGACTCCCCCACAATAAGTACGGTAGAGTCCGACTGCGCCACACGCTGCGCCAATCTTAATAGCTGGCAACTTGACGCTGCATGAGCCACAGGCTCATCACCTGCAATTTGCGCAACACCAAGATGACGCGCAACCGCCTCCACCAAGGTTGTAGGCGCAAAAGGTTTCACCAAATAATCCACTGCGCCCTGCTTCATGGCGTCAACTGACTCACTGATGCTGGCATAGGCCGTAATCAACATCATAGGTATTTGTGGGTACTGTTCTTTTACCGCGCTCAAAAGCTCATGGCCACTAATGCCGCCCATGTTCACATCCGAGACTATCATGCGAATATCACTTACCAGCGCGAGCTGACGCAAGGCCTCTTCACCGCTATCCACCGCTATCACACCGTAATCGGCAAGCTTCAAGGTATCGGTCAATGCCTCGCGTAGATTGTTGTCATCCTCAACCACGAGTACTTTTAAGGCATCATCAAATTCGGTGGTCTGTAAGGCGAGTGCCATGGTATTTCCCCTAGTAATTAAACTTGTGCAAAAGGCATCAAAATACTGGCGCAGGTGCCCTGGCCAAGTGTTGACTGCAATAAAAATTTACCGTGATGCGCGCGCGCAACCGCCTGTACCACACTCAAACCAATACCGGTTCCTTGCGCCTTAGTGGTCACAAAAAGATCGCCGACGCTATTAAGAATGTCAGGCGCTATACCCGGCCCCTTATCACACACGCGAATCCATAGTTGCGGTGCGAGCCCAGTCGCTGGCGCATCGCCTGCTGCAGGTTGAAAAAAATTCAACTCCAAACGCAAACTGGCTTTGCGTTCCACCGCCTGAATCGCGTTATTCACTAAATTTAAAATAGCGCCAGTGAGCGCCTCACGATTACATTGAATATATTGTTCGCGACAATTCACTACCCACTGACAGCGCGATCCACTGGTCATCAAGGGCACCTCCATCGCCTCGGCCAGATCGCTCTGCAACTCCGCCACACTGATCACATCATTCAGCGGTAATTCGCCCTTAACGTAGAACAACATGTCTTGAATTTGACGTTCAATATTATTAAGCCGCCCTAAGGTCTTTTCGGAAAACTCTTGGCGTCGCGTTTCATTCAAGGTGCCACTGCACAAATGGCCGGCATACAAGATGGCTGCAGATAGAGGTGTGCGGATTTGATGCGCAAGTGTGCCCATCATTTTGCCCAGTGCAGAAAGGCGCTCATGACGACTAAGCTCACCCTGCAAACGACGCGTTTCGGTTTGATCGGTTAAAAGAATAATTTGACCATCGGCGCCCAAATTGCGGGTTTGTATGCTGATGCGGCGACCATCTTTTAAGGACACCTCATGGCCATCATCTTGGCGCGGAGAAAAGGCGCGCTGAATTACATCGCGCCATAACTCACCGACGAGCGGTTCACCCAGTAAATCCCTAGCAGCAGGGTTGGATTCAGAGATGCAACCACTAGAATCAAGCACCACCACACCACCGGGCAAAAAATTCAGGAGACTTTCAAGGCGATTAGCGAGCTTTTCTTTTTCCGCCAACTCCTGCAGTCGCTGATCACCCAAGCTATGCAACTCATCATTTAGCTCCGCCAAGCGGTTTTCTAAAAAGCGATAGGAATCGGCCAGCTGTTGTGGCATTTGTTGAAATGAGGAAACTGATAAACGGGGATTTCCAGACTTAGCGTTTAAACGCAACACCTCGGCTCCCTTAAGGGGAAGATGTTCAGCCTTAGGCAATAATGGGCTGAGATTATTTTCAACCTCAACTACTTCTTTGGTCTCGGCTGCTTCTTTAATATTGGTAAGACCTGAAATTGCTTGCGCCATAAAAACCCCAGTTTTCTGTTTTTATTGAACTACTGACTGCAAACGTCAACAACTCAACACTTTTGATCGCCATACAGGGGTAATAGCAAACACAATGCCAATTAATTTTTAACATACAAATCAATGACATAAAATCAAAACAGGAATAGAAGTCAAACAATTGGCAAATAGAGGGTTAAATTTAAAACAACAAAAATAACTTGAAGGTCGTGCAAAACGAATAACTAAAAACCAGCTCACAAGGGAGTTGTTGAAGGGATATTTCCGTTTTATGCATGCTCTCACCCAATTAAGGCGCAAGGTCTCATATATTTATCTAGCTCTGGGCGCTTATAAACTGTACTATGCGCGCCCGACACCCTTAAGGTCAGTGTCGCCTCTCACCAAGCCGTTGTAATTACTTCTTAGTCGCCACTGGCACTTCCGATTACAACGCGTCTTCTTTCGCTCGCCAGACCTTGCCCGCATAGCGGGAGGCCGAGCACAGGAAAAAACTATGTCTTTCGAAACTCTCGGCTTGCGAGCTGATATTCTGCGTGCTATTGCCGATGAAGGTTACACCTCGCCTACACCGATTCAATTAAAAGCGATTCCCGCGGTACTCCAAGGCGGCGATATTCTTGCCGGCGCGCAGACCGGTACCGGTAAAACTGCAGGCTTCACCTTACCGTTACTGGAAAAGTTGAGCGCCAACCCAATACAAGCACAAGGACGCCGCCCAGTGCGCGCCCTTATCCTAACGCCCACCCGCGAACTCGCTGCTCAAGTATTTGAAAGCGTACGCACCTATGGCAAGTACTTACCGTTGCGTGCCACCGTGGTATTTGGCGGTGTGAGCATTAATCCGCAGATGATGAAGCTGCGCGGTGGCGTTGATATTCTGGTGGCGACACCAGGTCGCCTTTTAGATTTGGTCAACCAAAATGCCGTATCACTACGCGAAGTAGAAGTGCTCATTTTGGATGAAGCCGACCGCATGTTGGACATGGGCTTTATCCACGACATCAAAAAAGTATTGGCTATGCTACCCAAGAAACGCCAAAACCTATTGTTCTCTGCGACCTTCTCCGATGAAATTAAAACCCTGGCCGACAAATTACTGAATCAGCCTACGCTGATCGAAGTAGCGCGCCGCAATACGGCATCTGAGCGTGTAACGCAACGCGTACACCCAGTTGATCGCAATCGCAAACGTGAAATGCTGTCATTTTTAATCAAACAAGACGACTGGCAACAAGTATTAATTTTCATACGTACCAAACACGGTGCCAACAAATTAACCGAACAGCTTAATGATGACGGTATTAGCGCTGCAGCCATTCACGGCAATAAGAGCCAGGGCGCGCGCACGAAAGCGTTAGAGGATTTCAAACGCGGAGCAATTCGCGCATTAGTTGCCACTGATATAGCCGCGCGCGGGATTGATATTGATCAATTACCTCACGTGGTTAACTATGAACTGCCCAATGTACCGGAAGATTATGTTCACCGTATCGGCCGTACCGGTCGCGCCGATGCCGAAGGCGAAGCTATCTCATTGGTATGCGTAGATGAAATTAAATTTCTGCGCGATATCGAAAAACTGATTAAGCGCGATATCGATCAAGAAGTCCTGGCTGGATTTGAGCCAGATCCAAATGTGCGCGCTGAACCCATAGTACTAGGCCGTCGCATGACTATTGGTGCAGGCGCAGGCAATGGTCGCGGCCGTTCAGGCTCTGGCTCAGGCAAGCCAGCGTTAGGCGCCAAACCCAAAAATGGTGCGGGTAAACCTCAGGGTAGAAGTAATCCTGGTGGTAAATCACAGGGTGGCGCTAATGGCTCACAAGCCAATGGCAACAAACCTGCAGGTAATAGTAGTAATAAGAATTATCGCGGCAACAAACCAAAACAAGCAGTTTAACTGCGCGTTATCAAGCACTTAAAAATCCCCATATCCGACAGGATATGGGGATTTTTTGTTATAGGGCAAAGTTTTCAAAAAAATCAACTAGAATGAAAGCACAGCGATAATCGTATTCATATAAAATCACATGCTTGGCGCTCCCTATGAATAAAAATGTTACCAACTCTTACTCCGCGTTAATACTCGCCATTTTATTAACCATAATTGCACTCTACTCCTACCGTTTTATACCCGAAAAACACTTAGTGCTAGTGCCTACCTTTAACGATAGTGAAATCAACATTTACTCGACAAAACTCTCTAACAATGAACCAGCAGGCCAATGGCTCGATAGAGAAAAACTTAGCTTTCGTTGTAGTTACCCACAAGGTTTTGTCGACAATGACTATTACTGTAGTTTCAATCGCACCTTAGCGACATCAGAAACAAAGGGCCTAGACCTCTCTCGCTATGAGCGTATAAAAATGAAGATCAACTACCAAGGTAAAGCACCTAAACTACGCTTATTTGCGCGTAACTTTAATCCGCACTACTCAAAGGCTGGCGACGTGAACAGCACTAAATACAATGCTGTATTCCTTCCCACTGTAGACCTTGAAAAAGATGTGACGATCAATTTAAACGAATTCACCGTTACTGAGTGGTGGCTCTTAGCTTACAAAATACCACGTAAATATGCACATCCAGATCTGAGCAATGTGGTCGGCATGGGAATTGATTTCTCCTACCCCATGACCGAGGGCGATCATGACATCACCATCGAGAAAATTGAGTTCATCGGCGAGCGCATCGCAAAAGACAAATGGTACCTTGGGCTATTTAGTATTTGGCTCGCAGGCATTTTTATCTATGCAATTAATCAACTACATCTACTAAAAAAAATAAACCAACACGACTTAGAGGTCATTGATACGCTGAGTCACGACAATAAACGTCTGCAGCTAGAGAGCTCAAAGTTTCGCCGTTTATCTACTGTTGATCCACTGACAGAACTCTTTAATCGATTTGGCCTGGATCAAATAGTCACATCACTCACCCAAGACTCAAGGGTCCCATCGGTAAAACCGGCACCACAGATGTCGCTGATACTTATCGACCTTGATCACTTCAAAAATATCAATGATACCTATGGGCATGATGTCGGCGATATAGTACTAAAAGAAACTGCAGAATTGATCAAGAACAATTCACTTGAAAATGAATTTATTGGGCGCTGGGGAGGAGAAGAGTTTTTAATAATATTACCCGCAGCCACCACTGATGAAGCACTAACTCTTGCTGAAGAACTGCGCACTAAAATCTCCATGAATGACATAGCATTCAACACCAAAAACTACATCACTATCACCGCGAGCTTTGGCGTAGGTGATTGTAATAATAGTGATTTCCCTAGTGCATTCAAACGCGTAGATCTAGCTCTATATAAAGCCAAAAATCAGGGTCGAAATAAAGTCATATTGGCAGACAATGAGTAAATCACTTGCGAGGGGGCATCCCGCCCTGCGGGGTCTCATAGAATGGGTTGGTTAAATAATATAAACGTTTCTTTTCCAGCTTTTTTATCACACTCAACTCATCAAAAAAATAATGATTTAATAAGCTATCCAAATGCCCAGACATTTTAACGCGAGCCAAACCTAACCTTAATCTTTCCGCTAGTATCGGCTTCTTAGCAGAAACGTAGTAAACCATAGGCATAGGGAAAAAAACTATCGGCTGAGGCGCGACTTCAAGATGATCACCATACTGATTCAGAATATTTTCAACTTCCACCTGACTAACAGGTACATAATCAAATCGCTGCCCCTTCAGCATAGCAAATAAATTAGATGCATTGGCATCGTCATTAACGCTATAACCATTTGCTTTATAAATTTTCACATCGACCCAGCCCTTTCCTTGCCCAGCCACTAAATTTTTTAATTGTTGCTCCTCATTAATAGCAATGAACTGTGCTGCACTGTCTACACGCACAATAAGACGTCTATAAGAAAATAAATTATTAAAAATTGGCTCATCAATTCTAATGCTCGGCTCACTGCCCAACGGGAGCTTTTCATCCATCGGACGCCAAGGCCCAACATGGACATTAATTATATTGCCCCGCCCTATCTCACGTCGTGCTCTTGAGGTGCTAAAACTAACCTTAACCCGTTCCAGCTTATAGGAACCATATTGCTCCACAGTCGTAACAAGCGCTGCTTGCAATAATTGGTATTGATAATTATCGCGCCGCTCTGACATCCCCCAATCCCAATAACGATATACCATAGGCTCAGCCGCACTGTTTTGCGGCACACCAGCATCTGCGTAAGAAACAAAAATTACTGGTCCACATAAGAGGAATACAATTAACCATAGATTATTATGCATTTTAAAACTGCTACCCTATTAGCACCAAGAAGATAGATTGATCTTTATGGCCAGTATTTAATAGCTCGACAACAACTTGATAAACCGCGAATAAAACCCTGCTGGAAACTTAAGAAGCAAGCCCTCTTCTCTTACTTCTGGCGACAAACAGCTGCAATGACAGACATAAAAAAAGGTGGCTTAGCCACCTTTCATAACATGACCTAAGGTAAGCTTAGCGCGTCATATCATATTTGCGCATTTTCTCCACCAAGGTAGTTCTGCGCACAGACAGCTTATCTGCAGCGCGCGCCACTACGCCGCCACAATCATTGAGTGCTTGCTGGATCAGGCTCATTTCCATATTGGTAATGTATTCACGTAAATCTATCCCCTGCTCGGGCAATAACGGCGTATCGTTCATATTTACATAACTAGCATTGCCACCTGACGCGCCTTGCTCCCCTGCAACAAGAAACTCATCCTCATCAACATCTACATGGCGATACTTAGGTGGTAAATCCTGCACCCCAATTACACCATAGGGATGCGTGATCGCCATGCGTTCTACCAAATTTGCTAACTCGCGAACATTACCGCTCCACTCATGTTGGCATAGGGAAAGAATGGCTGATGAGTTAAAACGAATTGAACCGCGCTGCTCACTTTCCATGCGCGCCACTAACTCATTCATCAACAAAGGAATATCTTCTGAGCGCTCTTTAAGTGAAGGTAACTCAATAGGAAATACATTAAGACGATAATAGAGATCTTCACGAAAGCTATTATCAATAATCATTTGTTCTAGATTACGATGCGTTGCGGCGATAATACGCACATCGACAGCTTGTGTTTTATTGCTACCTACGCGCTCAAAACAACGTTCTTGCAACACCCGCAAAATTTTAACCTGCATATTGAGCGGCATATCGCCAATTTCATCTAAAAATAGCGTGCCGCCCTCAGCCAGCTCAAAACGACCAGCACGACTATTAATCGCCCCAGTAAAAGCACCTTTTTCATGGCCGAACAGTTCGCTCTCAAGCAACTCCGCTGGAATTGCACCACAATTTACCGGTACAAAAGGCATGTCGCGACGAGGAGAGTTGTAGTGCAAGTTACGCGCAACTACCTCTTTACCGGTACCCGACTCGCCCGTAATTAATACCGAAACGTCCTTATCGGCGACCTGCGCCATCATTTCGCGTACATTTTGAATTTCACGACTTGTTCCTACTAAGCTGCGAAATAAATGCACTGGACGATGCTGAGGCTGACGCTTACTAGAGGATTGTGCTTCGCGGTAAAGCTGAGCACGATGCAGGGTATCAACCAGTTTATTATATGTGGGAGGCATGGGGATTGTTGCAATCACCATTATGCGATACGGGTCTTCAAGCTGTGCCGCCTCCTGTTGTAGTGCTTCGCTAAGCAAGACTACCGCAATCTCATCATTCCAAGATCGAATCTCTTTTAACAAAGCACTTAAATCATGCTTACTGTCGCGAATATCACCAATAAAAATAACAACATAATCTTCGCCGCCATTTTCTTCCGCAACTGCGGCTTGCCAGCTTTCGCTATCTGCGGTGAGCGTGGTTTCATTAAGAAAATCGAGAAGAACCTTGAGATCGTGACGACGCTCTTGATTGTCATCAATGACCAATACTTTATTGTTATGCCACATACCCAAGACCTTTCCATTTCGTATTAAAACCTTCAGCCCTAACAGCGGCCTAAGCAAAGACGGCGAGATGACTTATGGGTGTAAGTAATAGTCGAGCTAAGTGGCTTAGTCAAATTTATGGCGGGAAGTTTTTGTCGATTACAAACAGAAAAAAAACCTTAGCATATATATTAGTCAAACTTTTAGTGTGAGCGTGACTCATCATGGAGTACACACTGTAAAACAATCATGATTTTTCTACAGCGATTTCATCCCAAGCTGACTTGAGGGTCTTAATCAACTGAATAACCTCTGCCACTTTTTCACTATCGTTTTGGCGAGATGCTTCTAATAAGCGAATATTAATATAATCATAAAGTGCAGACAGATTATCTGACAGCTCGCCTGCAGACATATCTAATGAAGCCTGTAAGCCAGAAATTATCCCTATGGCCTTACCCAACGCCTCACCTTTTACCGCAACATCACCGCGCTCTAGTGCACCCTGAGCAATAGCTAAACGGCCTAGAGCACCCTCAAATAGCATCTGAATCAGGCGATGCGGTGACGCATGATTAACCTCCGACTCAATGCCAAGCTGACGGTACTGCTTCAGTGCTTCTTGCGGGTTATAGTTAGACACAAAAACAACTCCTAGGCGGATAAATAGTGTCCTAAGGCTAGCAGGGCTGAGCATTTTTTGCGAGTTTTGCTATAAAAAACAGTTTTTAAAAACTGAACACCTAAAATCATGCCCCAACGACTTTATGAGCCATAGCATCAACTGCCTGCTGACACTGTGCAATCATATTCGCATATACGCCCTTTAACTCGCTCAACGCTAGAACGAGCGTAGTCTTATCATCTCGATTGGCTGTAATAACACGCTCAATAAGAAGTACACAAATAGCATCCAGATGACGAATCTTCGCCCAATCATCATCCTTAACAGCCCGATTAAGCTCAGACTGTAAGGAGCGCATAGCGGCTATGCCCGCTACCCCAGAATACTCTGGCTCATCAATCAACCTAATACTCATGTATTTCGCCTCCTAAAACTTAGAATTAAACTTGGGCGGCAATAGCATCCCAAGATGATTTAATATCCCCCAATAGACGCCCACACTCATCCAAATACTCGGGCTTATTTTCGTAATTTGCTTGGGTTAGTCGGCGAATAACATAGTCGTATAAGCTATCAAGATTAAGTGCCAGATCGCCCCCGTCCTTATCATTTAAGCTGCCCTGCAAACCCGCCACTATATTGACTGCCTTACCGATTAATTCACCCTTTCGCGCTATTTGATTCTGCGCCATAGCGCCCTTAGCTTGAGCAATACGTTCTAGTGCACCTTCGAATAACATCTGAATCAGCCTGTGCGGTGAGGCCTCTTCAACGCCAGAGTGCACTTTCACGTTGGAATAACTTTGAACTGCAGAAAAAGAATTCATCGCATACCCTTATTAAATTGACAGACAGATTAAATTAAAAAGAAAGTATCTAGGCTGGCTAGGCTTTAAAAAAACCGAACATCCCTATACATTAAGATGCCAAACACTTATTACTCGCCCCAATTAAGGTTGCGGCTGAACCAGCAAAATCTTTAACGTAAATACAAAAAATCCTTTCTGTTACCGGCGTTATCGATAAAAAAGTTCAGGAGCTATTCAGACATAAAAACGGAATATTTAGCTCACACAGCGGTCACTATTTTTTCAGGAAAAATCAATGAAAAACCTTATAAGAACAGCCAGCCTTGCCCTAACATTAAGCTTCATTTGCACACTAAGCCTCGCAGAGTCCTTACGCTGCCAAGGCAAACTCGCAAAAATAGGCGATACGAAGTTCGAAATTACCGAGAAGTGCGGCGAACCAGTGGCTACTGATCACTTTTGCCAACCAATCGAAAACCCACCCTTAATTCAGGCTGTTCAAAATGGCACTCAAAATACACAAATCAATATTGCCAGCCAAAGCTGTATAGATGTAGACGTATGGAGCTACAGCCCTGGAAAGGGGCGTTTTATCACTCACCTTTACTTCACCCAAGGCCAATTAGTCGATATGAAGTACGGCGACAGGATTAAATAACAACCAATTCGAAAAACTATTGCACACACGAGAATACTGTATATAATCACAATCACTGTATAAATAAACAGATAACTCGGAGTGCCTATGCTTAACCTCACTAACCGCCAAGAACAGGTTTTACAGATAATCCGACAACATTTAGAAGAAACTGGCTACCCACCTACTCGCGCAGAAATTGCCAATATCCTAGGCTACAAATCAGCCAATGCGGCAGAGGAGCATATAAAGGCGCTTGCACGTAAAGGGGCTATTGAAGTCATACCAGGAGCATCACGCGGTATACGCCTTCCTGAAACCACCAACAATGGCATTCCAATCATTGGACGTGTAGCTGCAGGCAACCCAATACTGGCGCAAGAACATATAGAAGATTATTGCAACATACCCTCCAGCTTCTTCTCGCCCAGTGCAGATTATCTCTTGCGTGTCAACGGCATGAGCATGAAGGATGCTGGAATAATGGATGGCGACCTGCTGGCCGTACACAGAACAGATCAAGTACGAAATGGGCAAATTATTGTTGCACGCATTGGCGAAGAAGTAACCGTGAAGCGTTTCAGACGCAGTGGTAATCGCGCTCAGATTGAACTTCTCCCAGAAAACCCTGATTTCGACATTATTCATGTCGATATGCGCGACCAAGAATTTTCTATAGAAGGACTAAGCGTAGGAGTAATTCGCCGTGACTAATATCGCCTATCAAATTACCACTAACACAGCATCCATTAACCATAAATCTACCCAGCAAACCAGTGGGGTCACAGAGTTGGTACTCACCAGTGATGCACCTGAGCAACTGGTACTGCTATTACCTATGATTGCATTCTTAAGCAATAGCTGTAGCGATCGCTGGATTACGTGGGTTGCACCGCATAATGTCGACCGCAGTTTATTAGAAGCCTATGGTGTCAACACTCGCTACATTCGTCTAGTGCACTGCCAAGACCTACCGCAACTCTTGCGCGTAACCCATAACGCACTCGCTAGCGGCAATAGTCACACTGTCATCGCCAGCCCCGGTAAATTAACAGACAAAGAGCTCATACACCTTGAAAGTGCAGCAGCAGAAGGACAATGCCAATGCCTGCTATTACGCGTGCGCTAATTAAGGGGTATTAGCTCGCAAAACAATAACACAGGGTTTTAAGGAAGGAGTCTTACAAGAATCAAAACCAGAAAGGTACCTTAGTAAGTAAGGTAATAACGCGAACTTTCCACCTATCAAGCACAACACAAACTAAAAAACGACATTCACCTAGGCTCTTATTGAACGATAGATTTAAGGCAACTCAGTGTAAAATCAATTTTTCATAACCACCAATTTCATCTGGCATGTCGTCTAGCACTGCATCTGCTTGTAGCTCAGTCAAATCACCCACCGCATCCATACCAGCCTCAATCATAGCTTTAGCAACAGTAAACTTTGCTTCACCTAAAAACGCCAACGATTCTGCAGAAAAGCGAATTGTGACCATGGGCTCATTTTTTTCGCCATCTGGTCGCTGTAGGGCTACATCGCCATTTATTAGCTCAATAATTTCATAAAAAGTCGACATAAACACCTCAAAAATACACAACAAATAATACAAGCATAAAAAAATTGGGCGCGATTCTACCACCCAAACATAGGGCAGATGAATTAAATATAGCTGGCTACTAAATTTCAGCTTTTAATTGATGTTTGGCTAGCGCGCTAGGCAACGCCAACAACAGCAAACATTCGACCTCGATGTTAAAGCTTAAAATACCGGAACCCGCAGGCAATAGCATTGCCTGCCCCGCTGAAAAACTATTTTCAGCATTACCTTCTCGATAGAGCCCGAGCTGTTCGCTCATCACAAAAGATATACTTCCATGAATTACCATCAATAACTGATAGCTATCGGTATTAAGCTGCAGAACACTATTTTCTACTGCTGAGATACGGCGCACCTCAAATAATTCGAAGCTGGCAACTCGTTCAATTTTTACTCCGGCCTCATCGCGTAGAAGCTGAAATAACTCTTGCACAGGTGCATCGAGAATAATTGACTCTAATGCCAATTCAGTATCCCAATGCGACTGAGTAAGTACTTTCTGCGCAAAACTGAGAATCTGCCGCTCATAGGATTGATTTTGGAACTCCACTGTGCGTACACCATGTTGCAAGGCATGAGGAACATGACATGGGATTTTGACAACATCACCGCGCTGCAAAGGCTGCATAGCAATAAAACTATACATATATTGACGCAACTGCTGCTCGCGTAAGAGCAACTCCTTATGCGTTGAATCTTGTGCAATAACTGCCAACCAAGACTGCTGCTGTAATGCAGATACAGGAGCATACAGATCAATACCTTCTGTATGGCGCAATTTATCCATAAGCACATCCAAAGCAATGCGTACCTCTTTATACGCATTCACCGCACAAAGATAATCTGTTTTAAATAGTTGATCGTTACCAAACTCAGCACGTTTACGCGGACAAAAACCTAATTGAATACCACCGCGACCACTTGGCCATGCACCTGCATCAATATCTGTAACAAGGTACACCTCCTCCTTAGATGTGTGCATTTCAAAGTATAAATCGCCAAAAACCTCATCCGGCAATGGATCTAACACTTTAAGTAACGTTAACCCTCGTGCATTACCTGCAGCTAATCTATTAGGCAAAAATGACAACAACCAAGGTAGAGGAACAATCTGATCTTGGATTCGAATGCTTGCGCAGCCGCGCTGCTCAATACCTGTGTACCAAATTTCTTGCCCCCAAGACTTTGGAATGAACACAGGTTCAAGCAACAAGGGCACAGAAAAGTTTATCCAAGACCAACTTTTCTGTGCAGCATAATCGAATAACGTTAAACGCCGCGCCGATATAGCGGTAAGAGCTTGTATATCAATTGCAGAATAAGGCATTACACTCGCCTCAATCACAACATCATCCATTGATGCCAAACAAGATATTGCTACCACGGCGACAAGCGAGATATTCTTAATGGGGTCGCAATAATAGGCCTCATGCCCAAACACTATCGCAAAGCAATCCTCTGCCTGCCCAGAGCTCAAAAATTGATCCACCCTTCCAATGCTTTTGACAGGTGTATCTATAGTAGAGATGTCCAGATGATTGGCAGCACACACATCTGTCGTCCTTAGGCTAGCTAGCAAGTCCCGAATACGAGCATCAATAAAGTCTTCAGGGCACTCATGGGGAGCAAGTTGGTAAACATTCAAGACAAAAAACTCTACATAAAAACAAAATAAGGAGCGATTGTAGCGGGGATGCATTAAAAAAACGATGAAACCAGGGCATGTAAACTAAAACACTATGGCCAAACCTCCAAAGAAAAAGCCAGCATATTGCTGGCTTTTTTGGCTAGCTGGAAAAGAGCGCAGCCTTAGTTTAATCGCTCCAAGACAGTGGTGATACCCTGCCCTAAGCCTATACACATGGTAGAAACACCCAAGGTTAAATCACGATCCTGCATCACGGTTAAGAGCGACCCCGTGATGCGTGTACCTGAGCAACCAAAGGGATGGCCCAATGCAATAGCACCGCCGTGTACATTCACCTTATCCATATCGTCTAAGAGCTTCAAGTCCTTCAGCACTGGCAAGGCTTGCGCAGCAAAAGCTTCATTCAATTCAACTACTTCAATATCTTCAATAGTGAGATTGGCTGCTTTAAGTGCTTTTTCGGTAGAAGGCACAGGGCCATAACCCATAATGGAAGGATCAACACCAGCCAAACCCATAGAGACTACGCGCGCAATAGGCTTAAGACCCAACGCTTGTGCACGCTCGGCTGACATTACCAGCATGACCGAGGCGCCATCGCTCAACTGAGAACAGGTGCCCGCCGTCACCTGACCATTTTTGGGGTCGAATACCGGGGGCAATTTTGCCAAAGTTTCGACAGTCGTTTCTGGGCGAATAGTTTCATCTTCTTCTATCGGCAACAAAAAACCATCAGGATTGTGCCCTTCAACCGCAATAATTTCACGGTGAAATTTGCCCAACTCACGCGCTTTAGCGGCCAAATGGTGCGAACGAGCGCCAAATTCATCCATTTGTTGACGATTAATACCATGCAATAAGGCTAAATATTCTGCTGTCATACCCATGTTGCCTGCGGCCTTCGCAACAGACAGACCCAGCAAAGGGTTGATGTTGATAGATTCATACATGGGCAAATGCCCCATGTGCTCCACACCACCAATTAAGTAGACATCACCCAAACCGGCGCGAATATTTGCAGTAGCCGAATGCAAAGCGGACATAGATGAACCGCATAAGCGATTGATGGTTTGCGCAGGAACTGAATGAGGGAGACCAGCGAGCAACAAAATATTACGTGCAATGTTGAACGCCTGTTCTTCGCGCTGCATAACACAACCCCAGAGCACGTCATCGATGGTGGCGGGGTCTAGCGCGGTATTGCGCGCCAGCAAACCTTTAATAATAGTTGCCGATATATCATCGGCGCGCACATTTCGGAAACAACCATTTTTAGAGCGCCCCATAGCGCTACGCGCAAAATCGACGATTACGGCATCACGTGAATGTAAAGTCATTATCTATTCCCCTTAGCCGTAGAATTTTTGGTTATTGGCAGCCTTGGCTGCAAGACTGGCAGGTGCCACATAAAGCCCACCAAGATCACTAAACTTCGCTGCCATTGTGCAGAATACATCCGCACCTATGGTATCTATCCAACGGAAAACACCGCCCCTGAAAGGAGGAAAGCCAGTCCCGTAAACCAATGCCATATCAGCTTCAGCTGCAGTTTCAACTATGCCCTCTTCCAAGCAGCGCGCCAATTCAGTGGCCATAGGAATCATCATACGCGCCACTATATCCTCATCGCTCAACTCAAGGCTGCCAGTAATGCTTGGCTTGATGATTTCAAGTGCCTCAGGTGAGGCCACTTTGGCAGGCTTACCTTTTTTATCGAGAGAGTAATTATAAAAGCCTTGGGCATTTTTTTGACCTAGACGACCCGCCGCAAAAAGTGCGTCAACAGACGTAGCGTAATCACGTTTCATTCGCTCTGGGAAACCGTCCGCCATCACTTTTTCGCCGTGAACAGCTGTATCTATGCCCACCACATCAAGTAAATATGCTGGACCCATAGGCCAACCCCAAGTTTCCATTACTTTATCAATACGCTGATAATCAACACCATCACGCACCAACATGGCGAAACCCGCGAGATAAGGGAAAAGTACGCGATTGACCAAAAACCCTGGGCAATCTTTCACGACAATAGGTTTCTTACCCATGGAGTTGGCATAGGCAACGGTGCGCGCTATGGCATTGTCAGAGGTCTTTTCACCACGAATCACTTCCACCAAGGGCATCATGTGCACAGGGTTAAAAAAGTGCATACCGCAGAAATTTTCTGGACGAGAAAGCGCTTCGGCTAAATGACTGATAGAAATAGTCGAGGTATTCGATGCGATCACAGTATCGGCGCCCACTTTGGTTTCAGCTTCTGCTAGCACAGCGCGCTTCACCTTAGGATTTTCTACTACCGCTTCAACGACTATATCAACCTGATCAAAGCCATCGTACGTTAAAGCAGGTTCGATGCGATTCAGCACATCCCCCATTTCACTGGGGCTCATGCGCTTACGCTCAACACGCTTACTTAATTGCTTGTTAGCTTCTGCCAAGCCTAAATCAATACCGACTTGCGCAATATCTTTCATTTTAATCGGTATGCCCTTAAGCGCAGATTGATAGGCAATACCGCCGCCCATGATCCCTGCTCCCAATACTGCAGCACGCCCGATTTTTTTATCTGCTTTCTTTTCCCAGCCCCTAGCTTTTTTGCTCAACAATTGCTCATTGATAAAAATACCCACAAGAGATTGGGCGACTGGAGTCTGAGCCATTTTGGCAAACGCTTCTGCCTCAATTTGTAAAGCCTCATCACGGCCTTTATCAGCCGCTTTTTGCATTGCTTTAATTGCCGCTACAGGCGATGGATAGTTACGGCCAGCTTGAGCACCGACGAAGGCTTTGGATGTTTCAAACGCCATCATAGATTCAATAAAATTGAGTTTGAGCGGTGCTTTTTTCTGCGTACGACGCGCTTGATAATCAAGCTTTCCCATAATGCAAAGCAAAAGGGTATGCAATGCAGCTTCACGCAGTTTTTCCGGTTCAACAACCGCATCAAGCACTTTTGCAGTCAACGCTGTAGCCGCGTCATTTTCTTTACCTCCCGCTATCCACTCTACTGCGGTATCTAAACCAGCAACTCGCGGTAAGCGCACAGTGCCACCCCAACCAGGCAAAATACCCAGCTTAGTTTCAGGTAAGCCTATCTTCGCTTTAGTGCTACCGACACGATAGTCACACGACAGACAAAACTCACAACCGCCGCCGAGAGCGAAGCCATTAATAGCCACCACAGTAGGAAATGGTAAATCCTCCAGGCGACAAAAATTGCGATTGTTATTGGCCAAATGACCAGTAATCTGGTCTGCGCCAGCAGCAAATACAGCACCGAATTCCATGATATCGGCACCAACAATAAAAGTATCTTTGGCGCTGGTAATCAAAAGACCTTTGACGTTGGAGGACTGTTCCAATAGCGTTAAAGCTTGTTCTAGCTCAGCAACAGCCAATAAATTAAATTTGTTAACCGACTCGCCTTGCAAGTCAAAAATCAATTCCGCTATGCCATCGGGCAATAGGGAAACCGAAAGGGCTTTTCCTTGAAACATAGTGAACTCGCTATTATTTGAGGAGGGAGAAGACGCTTTTGAGTGTAGCAGGCTAGAGCCCGCTTGCCCTTATTCAGGACAAAGGACATAGCTATTTTGCAGATTAAATGCTTAAAATTAACAATACAGCACTCAACATTGCCCAAAAATCGAGCAACACAATAGACAGGCATCATGTTCTGTCGAGTTAATAAAACGATAAGTTTGATTAGCATGGATATAAAAACTGTCGCCGCAGTAGAGCTTATAGACTTGTGCTGCAATCATAAGTTGCACTTCACCAGCCAAAAGTTTCCCCGCCAAATCGACACCGCCAGCAGGCAAAGCAAAAACAGTCGCTCCAGAAGGCGGCAATATAAGCTGATTGATATTTAGCTGGGCCGCAGTACTCGCAGGTGTTGCACTTGCTTGACTAACCCCATTTACAGTTGACCAGGGCAAGGACTGAGCGCGAACGATCAGCTCGCTTTCTATCAAAGGTTCCTTAAAGTTCCAGCCGAAAAAAGTCTCTAAACTAACGGGGAAGGCACTTAGAATACGCCCTAATGAATGCACACTTGGGCTCACCTGCCCCTGCTCAATCATGGAGATATTACTATTAGTGATAGCAGCACGCTTAGCCAGCTCTCGCTGGGAGAGGCCATAAAGCTCGCGCAAAGTCTTCAACCTAAGCCCAAGCTCACAATCAGCGAATACTGAATGATCGGAGGGTTCAGGCTCAACTTGAGCAAGGGAGTGCGCTTGTGGTGGAAAAAGGCCTGCATTCTTATGCTGGCCCAAATCATCAGGTGGCATACTTGAATTGCCTTTTGATTGTGCGCCAAGACGAGCCTAGCGCCACTCAGTAAAAACAGCAGATAAAACTAGACCTTTGACGCAAGCAACTGCTCGCGTTCAACCGTAGGCAGATTATCAACGATCAACTGATAAGAATGATCAATCATACGTTGGATCTGCGCATCCGGAACAGAACTATCAAGAATAATAGTATTCCAGTGTTTTTTGTTCATCTGAAAACCAGGTCTAACTGCTGGGTACTGCTCGCGTAGCTGTAGAGCCAAATCAGGATCGCACTTAAGGCTAACACGCGGCACGCCACCTTCAGCGGTAAGAGTAGCAAACATCTTGTGGCAGACTTTATAAACAGCTACATCAGGTCCAGAGGGGAACATCTCTTTTGCTTGATGCTTTGCAGCAATATATTTCTGGGTAGATAAAAAATCCATGTTTAATCCTTTATCGAACAACTCAGGTCGATTAAAAAGCTATAAATGCGATTTGAATCAATGAAGACAACAGCTTTTAAAATTTTTGCCACTACCACAGGGACAAAGATTCTTTTCGCCTTCATCAGCCAAACCATCTTTAGGTACTAACTCAGTTACCAAGCACCCTGATGCAAAGTGCTCTGGCTGGTACTCATCAGAAGGCGTCGAAGCTGCTTTTGCTTCAAGCGCCAAATCATGTTCGTGCAATATGCGCCCAATGTAACCACAAAGAATGATCGATTTTGGTAAACGTTCAAAAACTTCTTTGAGATCTTCTACACTGGTGCCTTGTTCAAGTGCGTATTCTGCATCAGCTACAGTAGAAACGATATAGATAATGGCGTCCAATTCATCAAAAAATGGTTCTCCGTCTAAATTCTGCTCAGTTTGGCCCGTAGCAGCCCGCGCCAAACTCCCATTCCAGCTTGCCTCCATGACGATATAACCCTGCAGGTAGCCTCGTGCCCATTGCTCCAAATTGATACGCGCCTCTCGAAGACTAGCATATATGGATTCACAGGGTAAATTACACAGACTTTCAGCCACCTGATGCTGATGAAAAGCATACAAGCTTAGAATATTATCGCGAATAGACAGCTCCTCCTCTGAACTGGCGTAAGTGGGTAGCTCATCATGAAATATAAGCGGAAACCAACTCGATATAGGGAGCGACGCTACAGGCGCGCAAGCAAGTGCACGTAGATAGCCATCTAATTGGTAAAAATTCATACTATGCTGGGGAACAGCGGGTGATTCTAGAAATGCTGACAATGCGGATTGATCGACCCTATTAAGATCAAAAACGTTCGATGAATCAGGATCAATATATAGTTCAGTCATGAAATAGCGTAGCAAACCTCTTTTATCAACATATCTATAACAACTACAGCATTCACTTATTCCACCACTGACTCAAAAAGATGTGCGCCTATAATCTCTATATTCTGGCTGCCAAAAGTTACTGTCTATTTTCGACTCAATCAACTCTTCAGGTATTGGCAGCGCCACACCATCAGCTATGGCCTGCAACACAACCGCTTTGGCAATTAACTTACTCACAGTGCGAATAGACTCAAGAGGAGGCAAGAGCGCTCCATGCCCCTGCTGCACCATTGGCGAACAAGCAGCCAAAGCCTGGCTCGACGCCATCATCATATTATCGGTAATACGTGTTGCCTTCGCCGTTATTACTCCAAGACCGATACCTGGGAAAATATAACTGTTATTACACTGCGCAATTTCAAAATGCTTATCGCCCATATCCACTGGCGCGAAGGGGCTACCGGTAGCGACCATCGCCTTCCCGCCGGTCCAACGCATGATATCAACGGGCTGGGCTTCAACCTGTGAATTAGGATTGGAGAGCGGTAGTATAATAGGCTGTTCACAATGCGCTTGCATTGCCTCAATCACAGCTTTGGTAAACAACCCCGCTTGGCCAGACACTCCAATCAGTACTGTTGGGTGCGCATTAGTCACGACATCTAGCAAATTCACAACACCATCGTTTTTAGCATGGGTAAGCGCCCACCCTTTGACCAATTCGTCACTAACACAGAATGAACGCTGAAAGTCAAAGAGGCCACCAGAGCTTTCCTGAAGGAGACCATCGCGGCTAGTGAGAAATATACGACTGTGTGCCTCTTTATAACTAGCACCTTCAGCCATCATCTGTTTAACGATATGCTCAGCAATACCGCACCCTGCAGAACCTGCACCTGCGAACACGATACGCTGCTGCGACAATCGCTCGCCCTTACCCTGACAGGCTGCCATCAGTGTCCCCACAGCCACAGCTGCAGTTCCTTGAATATCGTCATTGAAACAACAAAGCTCATCTCGATAACGAGTCAGCAAGGGGGTCGCATGATCTTGTGCAAAATCCTCAAATTGCAATAAAGCATTAGGCCAGCGCAACTTGATAGCCTGAATAAAGGCCTCAACAAACCGATAATAATCGTCACCGGTAATGCGCGGATGACGCCAACCCATATACATAGGGTCCTCAAGCAATGCCTTGTTGTTAGTACCAACATCTAATGCAATGGGCAATGTATAAGCCGGACTAATCCCACCACATGCGGTGTACAGAGCCAGTTTACCAATAGGAATCCCCATGCCGCCAATTCCTTGGTCACCCAAGCCTAAGATTCGTTCACCATCAGTAACTACTATAACTTTTACTTTTTGTTTGGTTGCGTTTTGCAACATGTCGTCAATGCGATCTATATCAGGGTAGGAAATAAAAAGCCCGCGTTTACGACGATAAATTTTTGAAAATTGCTGGCACGCCAACCCTACTGTCGGTGTATAAATAAGCGGCATAATCTCGCTGAGGTGATCAGTAATTAAACGGTAATAAACTGTTTCATTGGTATCTTGAATGTTGCGTAGATAAATATGCTTATCGATCGGTGACTCAAACGAGCAAAGCTGGTGATACACGCGCGCTTTTTGCTCCTCAATCGTTTCGATATTGTAAGGCAACAACCCTTCAAGATTAAACTGCTGACGCTCGCGCTGACTAAACGCACTGCCTTTATTAAGGAGAGGAGCTTCTAATAATGCTGGCCCCGCAAAGGGAATATAGATTGGGCGCTTCTTGCTCATAACATAGACTTCTATTGCCACAGAGTGGCTACAACCATAGCGCATCTACCGATGAGTCACCAGCAATATAGCAAAATTAATCCACTGTAAATACATGCTAAAATCCCAACTTTAACCACGAGATTATTTTCCCCATGAGCATTTCTGATTTTCTAACCCATTTAACCACAGCACCCGACACTATTCACTTTAACGACACTATGACAACCATAGACGCCAACTATCATTTCACTCCAAGTAGCTTTCACAATGGCGAGCTACTCAACAATGCTGGGCAAAATTCAGGCTCATGTAAACTATTTGCTTTTGCAAAATTACACCAACTAACAGAAGCGCAAACACTCGCTTGTTTCGGTGACTACTATCGTCAAGATGTGCTTGTTCACCCCAATGCAAGCGACCACCAAAACATTCGTAACTTTATGCGCAGCGGTTGGGGCGGCATTCGCTTTGAACAACAGCCACTGGCAGCGAAAGAAATAAGCTAACGCGCAATTATTTATGCCCTCAACGAGCCAGCATGGAGTAAACAGATGTTTTATAAATTTATTTTATTAACACTTAGCATTGCAGCTTTCAGTAGCTGCAGTCATCAAACTGTCGTGCCTACTGGCTCAACGAATCACACCATACAACCAAATATCAAATGCAGCGCCACTCGCCCTGAAATTTGCGCCCATGACTATCGCCCTGTGTGTGCGGAGCGCGACACTCAAGTGCGCTGCATTAAAGCACCCTGCCCAGCCAGCGAATTAAAAACTTACAGCAATGCCTGTCGCGCCTGCGCCGACCCAAAGGTCATGAGCTATCAAATAGGTAGCTGTGAAACAACACAAACTAAACCCTAGCGAACAACTAATTATGTGGACTCAACGAACAATAGGTTTAACGGCACGCCCGCGCGGCTTTCACCTGATTACGAACGATGTGGTGCAACAATTGCCAGAACTGGCGAATTACAAGGTGGGAATACTTAATATTCTGATCCAGCACACATCAGCTTCGCTCACCCTTAATGAGAATGCCGATCCTACAGTACGTAAAGATTTTGAAAATTTTTTCAATCAAGCAGTACCAGAAAACGAACCCTATTATTTGCATTTGGATGAAGGCCCAGATGATTTACCTGCACACTTAAAAGCTAGCATTTTTGGCGCAAGCCTCAACATCCCCATTACCAATGGCCGTTTAAATTTAGGAATCTGGCAGGGTATTTATCTTTGCGAACACCGCAATCATGGCGGCAATCGAAATCTAGTCCTCACCCTTAATGGCGAATAAAAATAACGCAGAATTGCAACTTATACCTAATAAAAAACCCGCTCTACGCGGGTTTTTATTAGGTACTTAACTATTTACGAAAGCCCGGTGGTAAGGCGCCACCGGTTGGCATGCCGCCAGGCATCATTCCACCCATGCCACGCATTAACTTTTGCATCCCGCCGCCTTTCATTTTCCCCATCATCTTCGCCATTTGCTTGTGCTGCTTCAACAGGCGATTGAGATCCTGAATTTGCGTACCAGACCCCAAGGTGATGCGACGCTTGCGCGACCCACTTAAATCATCAGGGTTACGACGCTCACTAGGCGTCATGGAATTAATAATAGCTTCCATTGTTTTGAACTGCTTATTCATAGTGGCGGACTGCGCCACCTGCGAAATATTGCCCATTCCCGGCAACTTATCCAGCATCGAACTCAGCCCACCCATATTGTTCATTTGCTGTAGCTGATCTTTTAAATCATTAAGATCAAATTTTTGACCCTTAGTGACTTTACTAATCAGCTTCTCAGCTTTTTCTTTATCTATGGTGCGCTCGGCTTGTTCGATCAAGGACATTACATCGCCCATGCCCAAAATCCGCGAGGCTATACGCTCAGGATGAAAGGGTTCAAGCGCATCAACTTTTTCACCCACACCCAAAAACTTAATAGGCTTGCCGGTGATATGACGCACCGATAAAGCAGCACCACCACGTGCATCACCATCAGCCTTGGTCAAGATCACCCCGGTCAAGGGCAATGCATCATTGAACGCCTTAGCAGTATTTACCGCATCTTGGCCGATCATGGCGTCAATCACAAACAGGGTTTCAATAGGGTTAATTGCTTTATGTAAGTCCTTGATTTCAGTCATCAAGCCTTCATCGATATGCAAACGACCAGCAGTATCCACAATCAGAACATCAAAAAACTGACGTTTCGCGTGATCTATAGCGCCGCGTGCAATATCAAGTGGCTTTTGCTCACCTGTCGAAGGGAAGCATTCCACACCCACTTCGGTTGCGAGGGTTTGTAACTGTTGAATAGCAGCAGGACGATAGACATCTGCGCTTACCACCAATACTTTTTTCTTTTCGCGCTCCTTTAAAAAGCGCGCCAGCTTAGCCACAGAGGTCGTTTTGCCTGCGCCCTGCAGGCCCGCCATCAAAATTACTGCAGGCGGCTGCTGTGCCAAATTTAACTTCTCATTGGCCTGCCCCATGGTGGCGACCAATTCTGCCTCAACCAATTTCACAAATTGCTGGCCAGGATTCAGTGCCTTACTGATCTGCTGACCGAGCGCACGGCTACGCACTTGATCGATAAAAGCTTTAACCACGGGTAAGGCAACATCTGCTTCCAACAGCGCCTTGCGCACATCGCGCAGTGCATCTTTGATGTTGTCTTCACTCATCCGCGCCTTGCCGGTAAGGCTGCGCATAGTATGGGATAAACGATCCGATAAATTCTCAAACATAAGTCGTCTCGAACAGGCTGTTGATTCGTATTGAGGCCAACCCGAGCGGTAAAACCCTCGGAATGGTAAAAAGTGGGCGCGATTATACCTCCAATCGCGCATAAAAGTCCCACCTTATAGCGACTTGCAGTGAGTTGCTGTGCACCACTCAACCCAATTTCCTCGATTCATTCCAACCTAAATCGCAAGGAATTTCTGGATAAGTATCCTTCTCATTTACCCTTCTCTTTAAGCATGCCTTGTGACACACTTACAGCAGTTTATTTCTGCGCAATGTGCCAGTACTTGTCGAATAGAGTATCGACACCTCATCAAAGACTCAGGCCGCGCGCCTCAGCAAGGGATTCCGTATCAACATGCTAGCTCTTTTCGCCAATGTGATTGCCTTAACGCTCTACACAGCAGCGGCCTTCTTTTTTAGCCGCAAATTTGCACGCCAGGAATCCATCACCCGCGCTGGCTTAAGGCGCTCTGCCGCCTTGGCTCTCGTTTTTCACGGCTTGGGCGTATTTAGCCTCAGCTTTGGGGCTAATGGTTTTTTACTCAGTGTTACTGTCGCTGGTTCGTTCATTTTTTGGGTTATAAATACCATAGTACTCATCAGCAGCTTCAAAAAAGAGTTACACAATCTTTTTTTATTGCTATTCCCCCTGTCGGCACTGGTCATTGCAAGCTCGATTTTCTTTAACTCACCCGAGACACAAAGCTCTTTGAGCTATAGCCTTGCGCCGCATGTGGTACTGTCTATTTTAGCTTACAGCCTTATGACCATCGCCAGCTTACAAGCACTACTGCTTGCCTATCAAAATCACGCCCTCAAGCATAAAAACCTCAGTAATATGCGCCTGCTTCCACCGCTACAAACCATGGAATCACTTTTGTTTGAATTACTTTGGGTAGGCGAAATTTTACTAAGTTTCGCCATAATTTCAGGGTTCTGGTTTTTGGAAGATATGTTCGCCCAGCACTTGGTACACAAAACCGTATTTGCGCTCACCGCTTGGTTTATTTATGCATTACTGCTCTGGGGAAGATTTAAAATGGGGTGGCGCGGCAACAAAGCTATTCGTTGGGCATTGGCGGGGTTTATCTGCTTAATGCTGGCCTATTTTGGCAGCCGATTAGTACTGGAAGTGATTCTTCATAGAGTCTAACGCCTATAGACTCAAAAACGAGTAAATATCCACGTAGAGAGACTGCAGATTTATTTATTAGCATTGCGCCAAGCGGTAAACTTGCGTAACAGCCAAGCCAGCAAAAGTGCAGTGCCTATCACGCAGGTCATAATCACTAAAAAGCTCAAAAAATACGCACCCAGCTCTACCCAGGTCATGCCCCACCCGTAAATAGCCAACATCAAAAAACAAGCGCTCGCCAGCAAATTCACACCGAGCCCACGATGCTTAAAAAGTCCGCGCCAATTCATTGGTCTGCTACCTACATTCATCTGTAATTAGAGCTTCGAGCGCAAAGGCGACACCCGCTTCATCTGCGGGTTTCGTTACCCAGTCAGCCACAGCTTGCACATTATGACCTGCATTGCCCATAGCCACACCAACCCCCGCCATATGTAAAAAATCCATATCCGACTCTGCATCACCAAAGGCGATGACTTCATGTGCCGCACAACCGTGATGCGCCAATAGATATTCAAACGCACGCGCCTTGGTCGCCTCACTAGAAATCACACTCGCAAATTGCCACTCTGGGTGTGCAGTGAGATACGCGCGTGCAAAAATAAGGTGAGGAAAGGCCAACTCCAGCTGGGTAATAATATCGCCCTGCTCGGCTGGTTTGACACCAATCAAAAACTTAAACACGGACTCCCGCTCAATAAGCTGTTGTAGTGATGTGATGTGCGGCTCCACCCGTAAGTGCCGTGCATGTACAGCGGTTATAGGCGCAAATTCTGCAAGATGAAAACCTTGCCGTGTATAAACCTCGCAATACAGTGCTAACGACTCTACTTTTTGCAAAAATTGACGCGCATCAGCTTGCACAAGAGTCGTTGCTGCTAACTCAGCTTTTTGAGCAGGGTCATATAGATAAGCACCTGTGTGGAACATGCCTGCATCAGTAAGCTTTAACTCATCAATCAAATACTGTGCGGCAAACAAAGGTCGCCCCGAAGCTATGGCTGTTTTTATCCCTAAAGTTTGAATACGCGCAATCTGCTCGCGTACAGGGCTGAGAATTTGCCCCTGAGAGTTCAATAAGGTGCCATCCACATCAAAAAAAGCCAAGCGTATAGCACTGGCTTTTTGTAGAAGTTTTTCCGAAATAGGGTTCATATTATGTAACCCAAGTTCTTAGTTAAACCACTTAGCAAAGCCATAGCCCACCACAAAAAAACCTAGCGCTAAAAGTTTAACAAACACACTTTTTTGAATACGAGAGAAACGTTCAAACATTTTTAAATTGGAAACAGCTAACTGCGCAACCACATAGATCACTATAAAACCTACCGCCCAATAGACTGCAAATTCATTCGTCATGCAAACTCCACATCATTAGGCTTCACGACGCCATTGAGTAGTACCATCGCGCGAATCCTCCAACACCACACCTTCTGCGAGCAACAACTTGCGAATCTCATCGGCGCGACCATAGTTTTTATCCAGCTTAGCCTGAATGCGCTCGGCCACTAGACGATCTACGTCAGCGGCAGCAATCGCGTCACTTGCGGCAGACTGCAAGAAAATATCAGGATTCTCCTGCAATACGCCCAAAATCAAACCGAGTGCTTTTAATTGCGCAGCCAATTGAGCTGCTAAAGCCACATCTGCTTTGGCATTATTTAAATCGCGCACTAAATCATACATACCCGCCAGAGCAACACGCGTATTAAAATCGTCATTCATAGCAGTGACGAATGCTTGGTAATAGCTGCTATCAGCAAGGTCCGCCAGCGATGCTGGGGCGATATCAGCATAATCGCGCAAGGCGCCATAAAAACGTTCAATCCCAGAGCGCGCTTCCGTGAGACTTTCTTCTGAGTAATTAATCGGGCTGCGATAATGACTGCTAATCATTAAAAAACGCACGACTTCAGGATGATACTTTTCCAACACATCACGAATCGTAAAGAAATTACCAAGGGACTTGGACATCTTCACACCGTCAACGCGCAAAGGAGCCACATGCATCCAATAATTTACATATTGCTGCCCATTCGCAGCTTCACTCTGTGCAATTTCATTTTCGTGATGAGGGAACTGCAAATCAGCACCACCACCATGAATATCAATATGATCGCCACAGCAATGCTTGCTCATAGCAGAGCATTCAATATGCCAACCAGGGCGCCCTTCACCCCAGGGAGATGCCCATGCGGGCTCGCCGAGTTTGGCTGCTTTCCACAACACAAAGTCACGCGGGTCCTCTTTAACATCGCCCACATCAATTCGGGCGCCCGCTAATAGCTCATCAACATTTTTATCGGATAATTTGCCATAGCCTACGAAGCTCGCAACGCGATAATAAACATCGCCATTTGTCGCTGCATAAGCATGTCCTTTTTCAATAAGTGTGCTCACCAAGTCGATGATGGGCGCAATAAACTCTGTCGCACGTGGCTCAATGCTCGGCGGCAACACACCCAAGCGCGCCTCGTCTTCATGCATCGCATCAATAAAACGTGCAGTGAGCTGATGATATTCTTCATTTAGCTCATTGGCGCGGCGAATGATTTTATCGTCTATATCCGTGATGTTATGGACATAGTTGACATCCCAGTTTTGACTACGCAGAAAACGCACCACCACATCAAAGGCAATTGAAGTGCGCGCATGACCAATATGACAATAGTCGTAAACGGTTATCCCACAGACATACATAGAAATTTTGCCGGGATGTATCGGCTTAAAAATTTCTTTTTGACGCGTGAGTGTGTTGTATATCTGGAGCATGTGTAATCGATTCCGTAATTAGTCTTCGGTTTTACCAAAACTGTCTTTTAAGCTGATAGTTCGATTGAAAACAATCTTGTCTGCACTGGAGTACTTGCTGTCTAAACAGAAGTAGCCTTGACGCTCAAACTGAAAGCGATCCTCCACAGTGGCCTTGGCTAAACTTACTTCTGCTTTACATCCTTGCAAAATCTCTAAATTATTAGGATTGATAGAATCTAAAAAGTTTTTACCGCTCGCATCAGGCGCTTCATCATTAAAAAGCCGATCATAGAGTCGCACTTCGCAATCAAGATGTTGCGTTGCTGACACCCAGTGAATAACACCCTTGGGTTTTATACCGTCCTCAGGATCCTTACCGAGAGTGCCGTCAATAATGCGTGCGCGTACCTCAATAATATTGCCCGCATCATCTTTAATAGCTTCATCGGCCTCAATCACGTAGGCGCCGCGTAAACGCACGCGTTTACCTACGACCAAACGCTTGTATTTTTTGTTAGCTTCCTCGCGAAAATCTTCCTGCTCAATAAAGAGTGTTTGCGTAAAAGGAATCGTTCTATCGCCCAAATCTGTACGATGAGGGTGGTTATGTACATTCAAGGTTTCTGTTTTATCTGCCGCATAATTCGTCAGTGTCAACTTCAAGGGTTTGAGTACACACATGGCGCGCGGCGCATTTTTATCCAAATCGTCGCGCACACAAAACTCCAGAACACCCACATCTACAACACTGTCTGAGCGAGTCACACCAATGCGGTCGCAAAACTCGCGCAGAGCTGCAGGGGTAAAGCCACGGCGACGCATGCCTGAAATTGTCGGCATACGCGGATCATTCCAACCATCCACATGATTCTCATCCACAAGTTGCTTGAGCTTGCGCTTACTGGTAATGGAATAATTTACATTCAACCGAGCAAATTCATACTGGCGCGGTTTAGCAGGCACGGGTAAATTTTGGATGAACCATTCGTACAGTGGGCGATGATCTTCAAACTCTAAGGTACATATTGAGTGAGTAATGCCTTCTAGGGCATCACTCTGACCATGAGCAAAATCATAAGAAGGATAAATGCACCACTTGTCACCGGTTTGGTGGTGATGTGCTTTTTTAATGCGATAGATAATAGGGTCGCGCATATTGATATTGGGCGATGCCATATCGATTTTGGCGCGCAGTGAGCATGCACCCTCATCAAATTCACCTTTACGCATTTTTTCAAAAAGCACGAGATTTTCAGCCACAGCGCGCGCGCGGTAGGGGCTGTGTTTGCCAGGCTCAACAAGAGTGCCGCGATATTCACGCATTTGTTCAGCATTTAAATCACAAACAAATGCCAAGCCTTGTTCAATTAAATACACAGCCCAAGCATGTAATTGATCGAAATAATCGGAGGTATAACGTACCGCGCCATCCCACTTAAAACCCAACCACTCCACATCCTGCTTGATGGAGTTAACATATTCTTCATTTTCTTTTTCTGGATTGGTATCGTCAAAACGCAAATTGCATACGCCACCTACTTCCGCCGCCACGCCAAAATTCAAACAGATAGATTTAGCGTGACCTATGTGTAAATAACCATTGGGTTCTGGTGGAAAGCGAGTCACTACTTTTTGATGAATGCCCTGCTCCAAATCCTTGCGAATAATTTGCTGGATGAAATGTAAGGGCTTAACTTTAACGTCAGTGTTTTCGGTTTGACTATTAGCGTCAACTGAATGATGTTCGCTCATGGGACAGATTAATCCAGATAGTAAAAATGGCCAATCTCAGACGACCTATATAACTATCGACAAGTTACCTTTAAGATAAAATCATCGATAAATAGATGCCCAAGCCAGTATAAATGTCGGCTATTGTAACGGCTCAAGCTAGGTTTTGATACCAACTTAGGGCTGTGGT
>Ga0070748_1000138_pt1 | contig 38013 bp, 31 predicted proteins | sample VirMetDEL_Nov_12_FD_77015 | JGI IMG/M metagenome (GOLD analysis project Ga0070748, IMG submission 77015) | Aqueous microbial communities from the Delaware River and Bay under freshwater to marine salinity gradient to study organic matter... | ecosystem: Environmental > Aquatic > Marine > Coastal... | reverse complement strand
AAGGCTTCAAGGTACATGCTCTGATGCTCTCTTTAAGAAAAAGAGAGCATAAGATCATAATCGACACCGTCCGTCAAATTGGGGGCGAAACGGTTAAAATATATTCACGATCTCGCCCTGGTAAATCGTCCTGTTTATGCTTGTTACAGCCTAAACTATGATCACTAAAAGAACAAAGCGAGTATCTCACTCGCCTTATGATTGCGCCTAGTTGACGGCATTATTGCACCGCATGGGTGACGGGCAGCGCTGACAACATTTCATCGATTAAACCATCGAAACGGGTTTTGACTTCATCCATATCCTTAATGTTGGCAAAGCCTTGGGCAAGGACTCGCCATACCATTTCAGAAGATTGCCCCACGATCGCTGTCGGCTTAAAAAGGCTAATGAGTACTGAACCCTTATCGTATTTTTTAGGATCCACACCTTGGTTTGACAGACCCGGCACTAAGCCTGCAGCGGCCAATATCTGCTCGTCAGACATTTGTGTACCCATGGCAACCCCAAAACCCACTTGGAAGTCAGCGAGTTGCGTATCTTCTACCCAGCGATACCCTTTCGTCAGTAGCACCTTTTTAAGGGTATCCTGCATATGTTGCTGGACTTGCTGTTTATCGAGCCTAGGATCAACAAAGATTTTCTGTAAAGTGGGATGCCAACTGTAGGTCATGGCGCTCGGCGGTAATTGGCTCAAATCCCCCGAAGTCACGACTGTGGTTCGCAACACCTGCGAATCCTCCACACTCACACAGGCCGTCAACACGGCCAAACTGATGGTTAAAAGCGTCAATAAACGCCCAATTTTCTGTGGTAAATACATGCTCTTTCCCTTATTGCGATTTTTACAGCTTAAGGATAGTTGCTATTTCTCAGACTGAAAGTCTATATGCATCATGATGTTAAATCGTGCTTATCGACAAGGACTACGGTAAGACAATCACCCCGGTCCAATTCGTTATGATTTGTTACTTATAAAGCCCACCCTGCGTATAGGCGCGGTTCCGTTTACCCGCTAGAATGCTTCGCTTAACGTCAGTGATAGTCATACTTCGGCACGTAAATTCGAGGTAGATTTCCCTATCATAATGCCAAAAACGACAACAAAAGGTGTGAGTTCTATCCATGGAGTTAATACTCGCTATCGCGCTATTCGCCTTCTCATCGGGGATCACCCCAGGGCCGAACAATATAATGCTAATGACCTCAGGGGTTAACTTTGGCGTGAAACGCAGTATTCCGCATCTGCTGGGAATAAGCCTTGGCTTCCCAACCATGATCCTCGCAATTGGCTTAGGCTTAAGCGCGCTCTTCCAAAGCTATCCTATCATCCATCAAGTGATTAAAGTCGTCGGTATAGGTTACCTTTTGTATCTGTCTTGGCTTATCGCCAACAGCAGTAGCAAGATGGAAGGCAAAGCCATTGCCAAACCCTTCAGTTTTATCCAAGCTGCTGCGTTTCAATGGGTGAATCCTAAGGGCTGGATCATGGCGGTGGGCGCGATTGCAACATTCACGTCAGTACAGCAAGATTTAACCCCGCAGGTTATCACTATCGCGACAGTTTTTTTATGTGTCGCCTTCCCCTGCGCCATTGTGTGGCTCGGTTTTGGCGTTGCCCTTAAACGCATTTTAAAAAATGAGCGCCAACAGAAGATCTTCAATATCACGATGGCAGTCTTGCTTGTGGCGTCTATCATCCCTATGATCGCCCCCTAATTTTTGTCAGCACGAGCCACGACCACCATGAACGAAATCGACATGATCATTGAACAAACCGACAACTGGGTCAAAAAAGTGATCATGAAATACAATATTTGCCCCTTCGCCAGACAAGAAGTCGAGCGCGGCAGTATTCGGTATCTAGTGGTTGAACAAACCAAAGTCAAACTCGTGCTTAAGGCATTAATCGAAGAGTGCCAATACCTCGACGCCCACCCCGAAGCCGAAACCACGCTGTTTATTCTGCCCCGAGGTTTTGAGGGCTTTTACACTTATCTCGATCTCGTCGATATGGCGAACGACGCCTTATTCGACAACGACTATGAAGGCGTGTATCAGCTCGCGCATTTTCATCCCGACTATTGCTTCGAGGATGAACCACAGGATTCGGCGGCCAATTTTACCAACCGCGCCCCCTACCCAACCCTGCATATAATTCGCGAGGCCAGTATGGAGTTCGCCCTTGCTAACTACAACGACCCAGAATCTATTCCCGAGCGCAATATTCAATTTTGTGAGCGTAAAGGCAGCGAGTTTTTTATTAAATTACTCGCTGAGTGCATGGGGAAATAGTCTCATCGCGGCGAAAGTACATGCGCCGCATCGCAATCTGCTCATTGCTTACGACAAAGGAATGTAATCACGATGGACTTGATCATCCCACCAGCATTAAAGCCATGGTTTAGCTCTGATATTCCTGAATCACGCCAACTCGATATCGGTTTTGCCCTATTCGAATTTCCAAGATTTGAAGACTTAATCGATTTTCAAATGGGTTATCGTTGGCACGGTATCACCCAAGCGCGGGAACCTGCTTGGGATGATAATTGGTTAGTACTGGCAAGCTCCCATGGCGATCCCTTAATTTATCATTTAAAGGATGGGCACATTCTTTTCACTCGCCATGGAGCTGGCCGCTGGGTGCCCCGCCTTCTTTTTGCCGATTTAGCCCAAATGTCTCGCTGCTTTAATGCCTTAGCAACACTCATCACCCACGCAGGCGATGCCCTTTTTGATGATGACTACAATATCCAACCAAATTATGTTGAGTTAATTAAAACGGAAATTGTTCATCATGTAGGCCTCGAACAAGGGAGCCAGATCATCGAGCAATTGGAGATCAGAATCTACGCTTAAAGTAGTCTAGTGATGACTCGACGAGGGAAATGGTCATTCAGTTCATTTCACTCTATCGGCCAGCATATCGGCAACATCTTCATCATGGTCGATACTAAAGGCGATAAAGTCATCGGTCTTAGGTATCGCTTGATACACTTCCGTCTGGGTAAACAGTTGTAGGCATTCGGAAAATATCAAACGTATTTGCCCCACTATGGCTTCCCACTCGCTAAAGTCATCCTCGGGTAAGCGCTGTTGAATGGCTTGCATCTCGCCCTCTGAAAGCACATAAAGCGTACTCACACATTGATACTCCCAGTCACCCATATTGAACTTAAGCTCTTGGATGGCTTCAGGGTTTTGGTATGACGCTGCCCATTCCCCCGACTGGTAATAGGCTAAGCAACGCTGGAAATCCAATTCAGTATTAAAACAAAGATTTAATTCAGCGTATTCGGCATTTGTATCGAAGGCGAAGGCATAAAAGGTTTTATCTGGATGGCTTAATAAAAACCGTTCAACCTCCACTGTTGTAAACTGCATTATCTCGGCTTTGATCCGTGCAACGAGCTGATGATCTAATAGCATAGAGTTTTTCCACCTAAAAAATATCGTTTGAAATTACGTCAAATCACTGAGTTTAAGCCGACCTTATTAGCTCTAAGTTTGTGTAGCATTTTTACGATTCGAGCATGAAAATAAAGCCCAATCACAGGATTTGTGTGCTCCATTTCTCATTGCCATAGCGACGATTCTTATAGCTATCGATACGCCATTCATCGGCCTTTTTAAGGACGATAAACAGATACTCATCTTCGAAGTTACTGCTGGTTTTGATATAGATTTCGGCTCTGCTGTTATGTTTTAAGTTAACGAGCAGCTCAAGGGGATGGTCACAACCATTAAACTTTGAAGGAAAACCAAAGGAGTTGCGAACTTTACCGCCGTAAACACGGGGCTTATCGGTACAAAACCCATCGAATAAGGGGGAGATTTGTTCATTGAGCAGAAAATACTATGCCTGACCTGTCTTTTTCTTGCGGCATAACACACTCCAACATCGACAACTTATTTCGATTTAATGGAAGTGCAAACACTAGGTTTTAATTTAAATGACTTGATTTTCGTCTTTCAAAACTGCTTATGCACCGATGTTTGCGCTCATAACCAGTACATTTATACCTTTATAATTGACCTGTTCTATAGGCTCAAAGCCGTGTTGCAAATACAAACCTCCGGTTAAATCCTCTGTTTGAAGGTACAGGTTTTTAACGCCTATTTTATGCGCTAGCGATATGATCTCTTTTACTAGTTTTGAGGCGACGCCTTGTCCCCTAGCCTGCTTAGTGACGTAAACACCACCAAGCCAAAATTCAAATTCTGGATATATGTCCATTTCTCGAATTTTTAGTTCTGCTGATCCAGCAAGAACGCCATTCACTTTCCCGATGATCAGAATTGGAGCGGTATCTCGATTTATAGATGCTGAAACTTTTTTAACTACTTCATCCTCGGTATAACTACCACTATCTCGGCACCATTCGTTGAAATACCATCTAGCGACAGTTTCTATAGCTGAAGGATTATCGGCAAGTAATGAAATTTCCATATATCTCCGTACATGTATCACGCTCACTTAAGCGTTTTATTTACGTTGGTTAAAATGCTTGTGTGACGAAGCAGCTTTGCTGCAAAAAATAAATCAGCTTGTTATTTGTGATTAGGCAAACCAGCGCTTCATTTTGGCAAACAACGACTGACTGTAAAAAGGTTTGGCTTTTTCAACACAAAACTGTCCGAGGGGTTCTTGAACATCTGCGCGCATTTGATGCACTTTCACCTCCCAACTATTGGGGTCCATTTTACGCTGCATTCTATCCACATCTGCCCTGATCCGACTTAAATCATCGGTATTATCATCTACAAACTGCACCACCAAACAGAGCGCATGATCTGTGCAACTCCTACCAAAGTTCAACGAGTTGGATTCGATAAGATAGGCTTTCTGGACACGCTTATAGTTTGAGAGTATTTCCTTTAACTCCGCAAAAATGGGCAGTTCATCACTGAAGACTTTGCCCAGAATAACCAGTGCCCCCCTTTGCTCAACCAAAGAAAAATCCGGCAATAGCATATAGCGGATCTCATCTTCATCTAAGGTTTTCGACATATTACTGTTGGGATTCAGCGCCATATCATTGCCCGACTGCAATAGCAGCTGAAAAATCGTGGCCGCTTCGAGTTCCATCACGCCATGGTACTCAGTGCCTTCGCTTTTCATCAGCTCAATGGCTTTATCAACCGCAATTTGAGAGGTAAAAATAGGGGTAAAAGGATGATCGCTGCCATCTTCTAAGGGGATATACCATTGCTTGATGCTGATCGCGATAGCACCATCGCCCGCCTGCGGCGCATCCTCGCTACTCTCACTCAAGATAAAGAGTTTTGCTTGGCTCAATTGCTGATAAAACGCCTCAGCGTGCGCATTATTACTTAATGCCTTTTCAAAACATTGTTCGAGTGGATTGGTCGCTTCTAAGTGGTACAGCATTGACAAACATCCTTTTATTTAGCAGTTCAGTCCTTTCTTATCAAAGCGTTAAAATACTTTAAGCAATTCAATTAACACTGAACAGATAATATCGAGCGGGCATATTAAAACATTGGGCGCGGGGGATCTAGTACGCCCAGCCTACCTCTCTTTATGTTTATGCTTGCCATAAATGAAGACTGAGCGCCGGTTCTGAACGAGGGATCACACCTGAAAACTACAGTCTTAAGCCCCAAACATCGAAGGCATCACGACTCAGTTGCTCCCTAAAATCTGGGTGAGCGATGGCGATCAACGCTTGTGCCCGTTCGCGCAATGAACGGCCGCGTAGATTGGCAGCGCCATATTCGGTCACAATGTAATGCACATGGGCCCGAGTGGTAACGACACCCGCGCCAGGTGATAACACGCTTGCAATGCGGGAAATCGTGCCGCCCGCAGCCGTGCTTGGTAGCGCAATCACAGAGCGACCGCCTTCGGATAAGCCTGCGCCGCGGATAAAATCCATCTGGCCGCCGACGCCGGAATAGATTTTAGTGCCAATCGAATCGGCACACACTTGGCCAGAAAGGTCGACCTGTAGCGCCGAGTTAATCGCCATCACATTAGGGTTTTTACGGATAATAGACGTGTCGTTGACTTGCTCTATGTCCATAAAGATAACCGCAGGATTATCATCAACATAGTCGTATAACTTTTGACTACCCAGGGCAAAACCTGTGACTAATTTCCCCGGATAAAATCGCTTCTTGCTGTTGTTAATCACGCCCTTTTCAACCAGTTGTAATATGCCGTCAGAAAATAGCTCAGTGTGAACGCCCAAATCCTTATGGTCGGTTAAGCAAGATAAAACAGCATCGGGGATTGCACCTATGCCCATCTGCAGGCAATCACCATCGCGTACCAATTGGGCGACATTTTTGCCAATCGCCAGACTCACGGCATCGCCCGTACCAAAAGAATGGATCGGCAAGGCCGCACTTTCTTCATACACAGCGGCAAAACGGTCGATATGGATAAACCCATCGCCGTGGGTACGTGGCATTTGTGGATTAATATGGGCGATGATCTTGCCCGCCACTTGGCAGGCTGCGAGCGTGGCCTCAACCGAAATGCCTAAGGAACACATGCCGTGCTTATCGGGCGGCGAGACTTGGATAATCGCAGTATCAATTTTTTGCTCGCCGGAGCGAAACAACTTAGGCACTTCAGACAGGAAAATCGGCACGTAATCCGCATCACCACTTTGCAATAATGCCCGCGTCGGCAGACCACCGAAAAAACATCGATGGCGTAAATGTCCCTGTAAACTCGGATGGCTTAAGGATTCAGCGCCTTCGGTATGTAACTGTAATAAGGTGAGATTGTCTTTAGTGAGTGCGTGCTGCGCCAACGCATCGAGTAAGATACGCGGCGTGGCGCCCATGGAATGCGTCCACAGCGTCTCGCCACTTTGAATTAATGCAACGGCTTCGAGCGCGCTATGACAAATGATTGCAGGCATAATGAATTCCCTTCCCTAAGCATGATGGCGGCAATGGCCCTAGCAGTAGTGTAAGGGATATCCTAATTAAGCAATATCGATTTCAATGGCTTAGCGCGACTGTTTATCTATAGTTTGCGCTATATCAAACTCTGGATTATTAATTGGATCTCAAAATACACATTCAAGCTATTTTTGCACTAGAGGCTAATAAAACCTCGGGCTAAAATGCTTTGCCGAAATTTGATTAGGGATAACACCAATAAGCCCGTATTAGGCTATCCCCATCAGCGCTCAGCCTTACCAAATATATATCACTTTACCAATAATCAAGTCTTGAGGAATAAACCCAAAATATCGACTATCTAAGCTATTGTCTCTGTTATCACCTAAGACGAAATACTGACCAGCGGGAACTAACCATTCACCCCTTAATGTGTTTTCTTGCACATAATAGCGATCAACCAGTTCTTTCTGATGGCGGAGTAATAATACCTGATAGCGAATATCATCCAGCGACTCTTGGTAAACGGCTTGAGTCTCAGTACTCAACTCGGGTAATAAATTTTTATCGATACGTTCGTATTGTGAGTCCAATTCTGTACACGCTTCCCTCGATACATCACAGGCTTTCTGCACAAAAATGGTTTTATCACGATAGATAATCCTATCGCCGGGTAAACCAATGACACGTTTAACATAGTCAATTTTCGGGTTTGCAGGGTATTGAAATACCAATATATCCCCTCTTGCGGGTGTGACCGATGGCGTCGACTTAGCCAGTTGAAAACCTAGATATCGATAGTTACCAAAACCATATTTGCTCACCAACACATGATTGCCGGGCGCTAACGTCGGCTTCATGGAAGAGGCCGGAATACTAAAAGGCTCAAAGAAAAAACCTCGTAACACAATCAGCGGCAACATCATCAAAGCGTAACTCGCTAACACTATCCACCAGCGAGCATACCAGCGGCGGGGTTGAGTAATATCGTAACGACGGGCGATCATAAACCCGTGAATGGGACAAATAACAATAAATAACCAAGAAAGGTAAATATGTTGAAGCCAAGCCATATTCCCCGATTTAAATGGGAAATAATTTGAGTGTAAAAATACATCCACGGCCGCGATAATCAGCGCACCAATACAATATCGAATAAAATATTTAAATTGATTAACGTATAAAAATACAAACGGCTGAAAAAATATACCTAATAATACTGCGAGCCAAGTTTTTGGCTTCCATTGAATATCCAATTGAACTCCGTTTCACCCTAGATTTGGAAAACGGCATCATAATTCACAGCCCAAGCTAGCACAACCTCATTCCCTGTCGCTGATAGCCTGTCATGCGGCTATCAGCATGCTGTTAACAATATTAATCTAGACGCTTAGAGAATCTCATACTGGCGATAAATAGCCCGACACAGGTAAAACCTATCATCCACAGGGCATCAAATTGCAGATCCATCACTTGGGCATCGCGTAGCACTATGGCCCGTGACATGCGCATAAAGTGGGTTGCGGGTAAGGCTTCGGCAATCCACTGCGCCGCGATAGGCATGGCTTCGTAGGGGAACATAAACCCCGACAAGAGAATCGATGGCAACAGGATAAATACCGTCATTTGCATCGATTGCAACTGGGTTTTCGCTATGGTCGAAATCACTAGTCCTAAAGTTAAACTGGCGCAAATGAACAACATAGCGGCAAGGGCTATGGAATCAAGCCCGCCACGAATCGGCACATCAAACAACAAATGCCCTGCGCTCAGGATAATGGTCACTTGCACAAAGCCGACGATCACATAGGGCACGATTTTACCCAGCATCAACTCCAGCGGCCGCACTGGCGTAGTGATCAAAAACTCCATATTGCCCTGCTCGCGCTCGCGCACTATGGCGGCGGAGGTGAACATCACCATGGTCATAGTCAAAATCACGCCCAGCAGGCCGGGCACTATATTGACCACAGAGCGTTGCTCAGGGTTGAAATATTGCACCACTTCAAAACTCGGCATCACGGTTTTTTGCGCTCTCCCTGCGATTTCATCCAGCGGCATTTGCCTAAGGCTACGAATGGTTGAGGCGACAACCGTATCAGAACCGTCCACCAGCCATTGCCCGACAGGTTGTGATAGATAAGGCTGGGCTAAATATTGCTGACCCGCAAAGCTTGGGTGACGCACTAAGCGCTCATCGAGATCGGCGGGCAAATACAGCACAGCTTTAACTTCGCCGCGAGTGATCGCCGCCTCTGCCTCGGCGGCACTTAAATAACGCTGTTTGAAATCCACCACCTGCGTCGCTTCTACCGCCTGCACCAATGAGCGGCTGTAGGCAGAATCGCTCAAATTCACCAGCCCCGCGGGCAAATGGCGCGCATCGGTATTGATGGCATAACCAAACAACATCAGTTGCACCAGCGGGATCATGACTATCATGCCAAAGGTCATACGATCCCGTGATAATTGCCGCAGCTCTTTGACGACAATTGCAAAAATTCTACGCCACATGGTCAGTTGCTCCCTTGGACACCCCAGCCAAACGCTCGCCGGTGCAAGTGACAAACACATCCTCTAGGCTAGCGCGCACTTCTTCCATCGTCCGGCTGGCAACCCGAGGTTTAAGCCAAGCGAGCGGATCTTCAATATCGCTACGCACTAACACCCGCAAACGACTGCCAATTTGCGCCGCCGACAAAACCGCTGACTCGCTGATCAATGATTGCTTTAAATTGCGTAAATCATCCCCTGAAATTTCAACCACCCGAGCGCCCATCGCCGCCATCAGTTGCTGGGGTGAACCGTCGGCGCGTTTTATCCCTCGCTCTAAAATCGCCAGACCGTGGCAACGCTCGGCTTCATCCATATAGTGGGTCGACACAAGAATCGTGGTGCCTTGGGCGCAGAGATCGAATAAGCGCTCCCAAAACTCGCGCCGATTCTCGGGATCGACCGCTGAAGTTGGCTCATCGAGAAACAGCAATTCAGGGTGATGCAAGGTCGCCGCCGCTAATGCCAAACGCTGTTTCTGACCGCCACTCATGGAGCCCGCCATTTGTTTTTCTCGGCCGACTAAATCGTACAGCGTGACTAACTCGGCTATCCGCAGCTTTGAGGCTCGGCGGTTCAAACCATAAATTTGCGCGACAAATTCTAAGTTTTCCCGCACCGAAAGATTGTCGTACAGGGAGAATTTTTGCGTCATATAGCCGATACGGCGACGCAGTTTTTCCTCGGCGCCGGGTAAGGTTTCACCCAAGACGCGGATTTCCCCCGACGTTGGGCTCAGCAGCCCAGTCAACATGCGGATTGATGTGGACTTTCCGCAGCCATTGGGGCCAAGAAACCCATAAATGGTTCCCTTGGGAATGGCGAGGTCGAGATTCTCCACCGCATTCACGCCACCAAAGGCGCGGGTCATGCCTTGGGTCTCGATAGCAAAATCGGTGTGGCTCATGGCAGCTCCACGGCTAATGCCATGCCCGTCGGTAAATCCTGCCCCTCGGCAGAAATCGTAATATCTGTCAGATACATCAACCGTGCTCGGTCACGCTCATTCAGCGCATAAAACGGCGTATAAGCGGGCTGACTGCGAATATTACGCACAGTGCCAGCAATCGGCATTTCGCGGCCATCCACTCGGATATTGACCTTATCACCTGCCTTCACTCTATCTAACCAAGTCGCGGGCAGATAAACCCGCACATAGGGATGCTCGCTCGCCAACAAACCAATCAACTGAGTGCCCGCCGCAATACGATCGCCGACTCGCCAAGGTAGCGTATCGACAACGGCGTCACGCGCCGCCAATAAGCTCAAGTCGGCTAAGGCTTTTTGTTCAATAGCGACACTGGCGCTGGCGGCGGCTACCGCGGCTTTAGCTTGTTCTAGCTGCTCACTACGGGTGCCATTTTCTAATAGGCGCAGGCTTTGCTCCGCCTCGGCTTGCTTGGCTAAACTGGTATCCCGCGCCGCACGGGCGGTATCTAAATCCGCTTGGCTCAGCACTTTAGTGGCATACAAACGGTTGGTACGCTCAAACGCACGCTGCGCTTCTTTCACGCTGGCATTCGCCCCATCGAGCACGGCCTTAGCGCGTTCTATATCCTCTAAACGCGCACCAGTCACCGCCTCAGACAGCTTAGCCTTGGCTTGTTCAAGCTCGGCTTGACGCAGGGCAAGGCGCGCATTGGCCGAGGTCGAATCGAGTGTGAGTAGCACTTCGCCCGCCTTAACCTGCTGACCTTCAACCACATTCACCCGAGTAATCAACTCACCCACGGGCGCGGTAAGCGTCAGCCTGTCACGCTCGACTGTGCCAAGGACGCTCGGCGGCGCTTCGCTGCAAGCCGCTAATTGCAGCAGCAAACAGCCTAAAACGACACCTGTCATGATTCGCTTGGCTAATGCAATGTTGTTGCTTAACTGACTGCCATTTAACAAGGTCAACCCCTTCGTTGGGCTCATGACTGGCTCCTTGGTTCACATAACAGTCCCTGCGTAAAAACCTGCATATTGTGCAGAGCTAAGCGCTGCAAAAGCGCAGCATCTGCATCAAAAAAGCCGAACTGACGCATTAATACGGGCGGGGCAATAAGCGGAAATACCATAAGACTCACAAAACTTAGCCGTGCTAAATCGGGGTCGACACCCTCTTTTAATAATCCCGAATTAACTAACGTGGATTCGAGCCATTGCCGCGACAGAGTTAACACTTGCTCAAATACAGACAAGATAATTCGATAGGGTTCCGAGCCATCGCCTTCCTGCAACACCCGTATAATCAGCCGTGGCAAGCCAGGGTTGGGCGCCATAACGCGATAGTAGGTCTGCATGATTTCGCCGACATTATTCGGCGCTTCAGCCGCGGATATTTCGCGTAAGCGGGTTAATACGGGCTCAAGGGTTTCCCGCACCATTTGTTCGAACAAACCCGCTTTCGAACCAAAATAGTAACGGATAAGTGCAGCATCGACCTCGGCTTCGCGGGCGATTTCACGGGTAGACACAGTAGGATAACTGCGATGACTAAAGAGACTTAAAGCAGCGGTTATTAAGCGTTGACGCGCGTCTGAGTTTCCCTTCGGACGACCGAGAATGGGCGGCGATTCAGGTTGGGCGCTAAATGGAACGACGCCCCTAGGACGACCGGGAATAAGCGACATGGCAGGCTCCAGCAAAATTCATCTATTGATGAATATACTGAAACGCCGCGTAAAAAGGCAGCAGTTAAATTCCTCATTTTCATGGGTATTGAGGAATTTAACTCTAAAATACCCAGACTAAAATTTATCCACCTTTGACTATGGCACCTAAACGGCTAACAAATTGCTGCACGGCTTCGACTGTGTCAAAGCTAAAGGCAAGGCCATAGTGGGTTTCGGTCAGACTCTTATGCAAACGCTTTGGAAAACGGGTCATCTCCCCATTATGGAAATAATCATATTTGGCATGCACGCCTGCAATGGTGGCGAGTTCGCCAGAAAAAACCTCAAATGCGGGCCGAATAATCAAGTTCGGTGATTTACCGTCGAGGTGTAAATAGAAGGCCTCTTTAGTATCTGGGAGCATGTATTCGGTGATGTTTTTTATGCTGAAGTTAGTGCGGCATTGTAATCCACTTAAGCAGCTCACCATCTCATTATGTTCTATCGCCAAACTTATTCTCCCTTATCCCTGTAAAAACTACCCAATTTGTATTTATCACATTGATACTACGTTAACTCAGCTCAGCCTAATCGGTTTACGCTGTAAATGCACTAAGCTGATGTCGATCTCACAAAGCGAGTGGCTAAGTTTAGCGGATTTATCCAAAAAACCTTTATATACAGAACGATAAACCGATTAATTCAAACGCAAAGCCAATGTCACAGAAAATTCTTTTGCGTAATCGAGCCATGATTTCAAACACCATAAAACGCAGCACCATTTATTAGTCATTGCTTATCATCACCTTATCACCCTCGATATTGATATTAAAACGCATGCTTTAAAATGCTGCCATGCTATTCAATTATATGGTGATTTTTTACTTGCCAGCTAAAAATGTTACGTCTAGGTTAAGAAGCTTGAGTTAAGTCCTGTTGATAATGGCTAAGTTACGGCAATCACATTGGCTGCCAACCTAAACTAGCGCATTCACCCTATCCCGTCGTATTCAGGCCTTAAATCATGTTCTACCCAAAGTGAGTAACCCGCGCCTATGGCGCATATAACCCGAGCCATGTCAGCCGATTTAACGCTAAATTACGGCAAATCCTCAGCATTAACCGATTTGCCCTAAACAGTCGCAACGGACTGCGCGGCCACTATCAACAAGACCAACAACACGAGATATACCCATGAAGATCAAAAAAGCCCTCATGCTCTTGGGTCTGTTAGCTGTCAGCCCAGCGACATTAGCTGCAACCGGAGTTGCCTTTATCCACGGTACGGGTCACCAGACCAATGCCTTAGCTGATTACTGGACGCCCGAATTTGTTAACTCAGTGCGCCAAGGCATCCCAGTGCCAAACAATTACACAGTGATCAACTGCGACTTTGACCAATATATGTGGGAAGAAAGCGCCGCAGGTTGTCTGGCGACCCAGCTCAATAGCTTTATCCAAGCCAAAAATATCGACGACTTAATTCTGCTGACCCACTCCAATGGTGGCAACGTAGTGCGGTGGATTTTATCTAACCCCACGTGGGATAGCCGTTATCCTGCGGTGATCAACGCCACCTCAAAGGTTATCGCCCTCGCCCCATCCAGTGCTGGTACGCCGCTGGCCGATGCGGTGAACCAAGGTAATGTGTTCGAAACCAGCTTAGGCTGGCTCTTAGGCTATGGCAGCAATGCGGTGAAACAACAGCAAGTGGGTTGGATGGCAAACTACAACAACACTATGCTCTACGGCACTGCAGGTCGCCCATCGCTGGGTAAACCCTTCGAGGTCGTGGTGGGCTCAGATGTTGATTCCGCCATTTGGGACAGCGACAGTTACTGCGCGGGTTACCAATACCAAGTCGCGCTCGAAACTACTCAAAACTGGCTCGATAGCTGCTCCGACGGCTTCTTAAATTGCAGCTCGCAAAAGGCAGCTGGCACAGTCTGGTTTATCGATAAACAAAAGACCCGTGGCCAAGAACCCCTAAGCCATCAGCAGAGCCGCCGTGCGTGTTTCAATTTAGACACGCTGATCCGCAACCACATTTAAGGAGCACTAAGATGCACACACTCAGCAAACTTGCCAGTATCTTGGCGCTAAGCGGACTGCTCGCAGCCTGCCAAGACGAAGCCACACCCATAGATCCCAAAACCAATGCCAGCCCTATGTACGCCAAAGGGTTAACCCTAGCCGCGCCGAGCAATACCGATCTTGTCGATAGCAATATTGCCAGTCCAACACTGGCGCCCATTAACACCAGTACGGACTACATTAGCTTTATCACCCCTTTGTATGGCGAGTATCAGGCAAGCGCGCCGCAGCTTGAACAAGCCAGCCAAAGTGACGAGTATTGGGTCAATGTAACCGGCGCGCAGCTTAATGCGGGCGTGGGCCTCACCATGAGCCAAGCGTCGAGCCTAGTGCGCATTGCGCCTCGGGGCGATACCAGTTCTGGCGCCTTAATGCATGCAGAGGCTATTGCCCCTGAGCGCGTACAAATTCAGCGCGTTAGCCCTAATCAGTCAGCCCAAGGCAAAGCGGCCAACAGCAGTGGGATAAACACCAATGAGTCATTGGTCAAATCGATGGCCAACGCCGATGCCCTTGCTAGCGCAGGATTAACCGATGATTCCAGCGCACTGCAAATGTCGGCGAAAGCCACACCGGGCCAATATCGCCTGCAGGTCAGTCAGCCGTTAACGCCAAACGCCAACTACTTAGTCAATGTGAAGGAAAAAGGCTCGCCCTATCAACTGAGTGTCAAAGCCTCCTCCGCTATCGCGGCTGATGCGCAAACCCTTGGGCTTGAACTCGCACTCAGCCAAAGTGATAACACCTTCGTGCCGCAGGCAACACTCAAGCAAGCCGATGGCGATATGCAACCACTGGCGATGGTAAAACAAGGTGAGACATGGCAAGCGGTGATCCCAGCGGGCGTGGCACTTTCGAGCAGTAATGCGGGTTTCAGTGAAGTTGAAATTACAGTGCAAACCCAAGTCGATGGCCGCCCAGTGCAGCGCACGGTCAAATCTGTCTTTAAGTCCTATGTCAATTCGGCGAGCATCAAGCCCGAAGTGCTCACGGTTTGGGATAAAGGATTGCCTAACCAAATCAACTTTGAGTTATCGGTCGCCGAGGCGGGACGTTTTGGCTTAAGTGGCACGTTAACGGGCACCAATGCCGAAGGTCAAAAGGTGGCGATTCTACGCACCCAAGCGGCCAATTGGCTGACCCCAGAGTCGCCGAAGTTAAAGCTGATGTTAGATCCAAAGCTTATTCAAGCCTCGGGTTTACAGCCGCCCTTCGAACTCAATGAATTAGAACTGCAAGATCAAGGTCAAATGGCCAGATTAAGCTATCAAGCCAAAGCATTGATCTTAACCCGCTAACATTAGAGGCTCATGTTAAGGGGCTGATACTAACGAGCTGATAGAAGGCGCGGGCTTTAAATGCAAATGTTAAACCAGAGGCAAGGCTCAAGTTAACCGCCCCAAGCTAACACGACAAAGTTAGCCCGCCCGAGTTTTCTCTCTCATTGAAAAGTGCCCATAGTGGGCACTTTTCCATTGTTGATGTTTTGCTAATAAACAACCAAAAGCCGCCGCGTTATTTAACATGCTGCGTAAAGCACAAACTGTTGACAGAAAAATGACAAGCCGCAGATGATTCCCCATAGCTGCCATGAATAAAATTTACATTGATTATCAAGGGTTATTCCTTTTAAATAGCAAATGTAATAGGCATAATGTCAAGGCTTTGACATCAAACCTTAGGCTGACAACAGCCCAGCATCTACCATAAAACATAACAAAAATATAACTACAAGAGTGGTAACTAACGGTACGTTTTCCCACAGTACGCTAGCCAATACTCAATAAATGGACATCGTTATGAGTGACAGCACATTTTTCTTTGGTGAATGGCAAATCAATCCCAGCGCCAATAGTCTGCTCCTTGGCAAACAAGTCAAACAACTTGAGCCCAAGGCGATGGATGTGCTGTTATTTCTCTGTCAACGGGCGGGCGAAGTCATCAGCAGTGATGAAATAGTCAGCCACTGCTGGCCGGGTGTTGATACTGGCGACAACCCACTACATAAAATTATCAATCAGTTACGTAGAGCATTAGGCGATAGCGCCACCGATCCCACCTATATAGAAACCATACGCAAACGCGGCTATCGCACCTTAGCCGAAGTGCGTTTTCCTATCGGCCACGAAGCCACCGCCAGCCCGCAAAGTTGGCAAGGCGGCTCGCCCTTTCCGGGTCTGCAAGCCTATAGCGCTAACTATGCCGAGGTGTTTTTTGGTCGCAGTGAACAAATCAGCACTTTGCTTAACCGTATCAGCCAGCAAATCATCTATGGTCGTGCCTTCTGTCTGGTTTTAGGCCCAAGTGGCAGCGGTAAATCCTCCCTGATAAATGCGGGTGTTGTGCCCAATTTAATGAAGGGCGGTGGCTATAACGGCATTGGCGTCGCGTCATTCAGCAGCTTAGATTTTGCCGATGTGAGTAAAGGGCAACTGCTAACCGATCTTGCAAGCGCTATGCTCGACTGGGAAATCAACGACACGCCAGTGTTCGAAGGCATGAGTGCCAATACACTGGCGGTTCAACTTGTCGAAGATATCCAAGGCGTAATCAACCAGTGCACCCAAGCACTCAAGATTCAGCCCTTTACTCAGCCGTTTTTTGCCTTGTTTATCGACCGATTAGAAGTGTTGCTCTCATCACCGCTATTTAGCGACACCGAGCGCACAGTATTTGTTGAACTGCTGGAACAACTCGCCACCTCTAAGGCCGTGATTATCATCAGTGCCTGTCGTAACGATTTTTATCCTTTACTTGTGGGCTACCCAAGCTTAATGGCCGGCAAATCCCGCGGCGCCCACTTTGACTTAGCGCCGCCGACACGCACTGAACTGTTGCAAATGATCCGCCTGCCTGCGGTGGCCGCCAACTTAAGCTGGGAAGTTGACAGCGAAACTGCGATGCCGCTCGATGAAATGCTCTGCAGCGACGCCGCCAGTAACCCAGATGCACTGCCCATGTTGCAATACACCTTGCAGGCGCTGTACTTACAACGCAGCGACGATGACAAACTATTAGTCTCAGTGTATCGCACCTTGGGCGGTATTGAAGGAGCGATTGGCAAAAATGCCGAGCAAGCGATCTCCCATTTAAGCGATGCCGAAAAAGCCAGTCTGCCACGGATTTTATCCCTGCTAGTCACCCTGCGCGAAGATGAAAAGTCCATCACCAGCCGCACCGCCCGCTGGTCGCAGCTGCAAAGCACCGCCGAAACTGCCCTAGTGCAAGCCATGGTCGATAGCCGCTTATTCGTGTCGCATCTGCAAAATGGTGAACCCTGTTTTAGCATCGCCCACGAAGCCCTGCTGCGCCGTTGGCCACGGGCGACGGCTTGGATTAGCGAACATAGCGATAGTTTGAGCATTAAGAGTCGCCTACAGCATCTTTCAACACGCTGGCTCAGCGAAGCCAAACACAGCGCCTATCTACTCGCTGAAGGTAAACCTTTAAAAGAAGCCCAAAGCCTCAGCCAAAATCCGTTATTCGATTTAGACGATCCCGAAACCGCCTTTATCGCAGCCTCCACCAAACGCGCCAATATGCTGCGCTGGACGAGGCGCTTAACCGTTACCCTGTTATGCGTCCTCACCCTCACCTCCATTATCATGAGTGTGCGCAGCATAGAAGCTGAAAAACTCGCCCTGCAAAAACGCCTCGCCGCCGAAGATTTACTCGGTTTCATGGTGGGCGACTTCGCCGACAAGATGCGTGGCATCGGCCGAATGGACTTACTTGACGGGATCAGCAATAAAGCACTGGAATATTTCAGTGATTTTTCCAATGACAACGGCGATCAACATCTGAGCCTTGAAGCTCGCCTACAACATGGACAAACACTAGAGGCAATGGGTGAAGTCGCGTATTCACGCGATAAGCTAGATGAGGCCAAGACAGCGCTTCTCGCCGCTCAAACTAAGCTAACCAATCTCTATACTGAGCAACCGACAAACCTAGAGTTATTAAAAACCTTAGGCGCAAATGCATTTTGGCTTGGGCAGATAAAATACGATATGAGTGATTGGGAAAGCGCTAAGCCCTACTTTGAGCAGTATCTAAGTTATAGCCAGGTCATGTATAAGCTAGCTTCCGACGATAAAAATGCTCTCATGGAACTATCCTACGCTAACAATACGCTAGGTTCACTAGCAATGAAGCAACAGCAATTTGATAAAGCTACAAGCTACTTCGATGAGTCACTCAGACTAAAATTATTAGCTCTGACTCAGGATCCTAACAATAAGCAACTGCAGGCAGATATAGCAGATACTCGTTCTTGGCTTGCACGAACGTGGCGTTCTAGAGGTCAACTAAACTCTGCTATATCTATACATAATCAGCTTCAAACAGAGTTGAAGTCTATTACAAAAACAAATAATACGGATGGCTATCTACTTGATCGATATGCCAGCAGTTTGAGGACCAGCTCTACTTTGTTTGAATACCAAGGCTCAATGCTTGAAGCATTCAATAACGCCTTGCAGGGTGAAAAACTGATGCAACAAGCAGTAATATTAGATCCTAAAAATACCGCTTGGAAAACCCAGCTTTATTATCTCAAATTCCAATTAATGTCACTTAACGCAACACTCAAAGATCCACGAAGTTATTATACACCTGAATATTTGCGAGCTGAGCTTGAACAAGAGAATAAGGCTTTCATTAACAGCCGACGCTATAGTGCACTCAAAGCAATATTCCTCAAAAATTCGGCACAGTACTATTTTATAATGGGAAAAAATCAACAATGCAAAGAATCACTTGAGGAGGCCTCACTCATATTAAATGAAATAATAAAAGACGCACCCGATGATTTTAAGTATCTTGCCAGCTTTGCTGAAGTTGAGCTACTTAGCGCCAAATTATCTAAACAACGACAAGATATGCCTGCAGTTCAAAAATCCTGCATTCAAGTCAAAGAAATGCTAGAACCGATCCAACAAAATGATAGAGATCCTCAGTACCTACAACCCTACGCTAAAGCGCTAGATTGCCTCGGAACATTGGAGAAAAATCAAACGCTGCTAAGTAGTTTAAAGACTATGGGGATAACCAATTTCAATTTTTAACCTGATTTATAAGTAATAAGTATCTTTGTTATCGTAAATAAAAATAACTGAAAGTCGTAATAATTAAACACAAACATAAGGAAAAGTTTATGAGCCAATTTCAGGCAACCCGAGATCCTTTGATTAATCTTTCTATACAAATTAATGACGGTCAAGCTGTATTTAGTTACTCCAAAGATGGCGAGCCCTGCCATGGAAATGTCGAGGTTTATAAAGCAGAAGCTATCCGCTACCAATTAATCGATACCCCTGAATTAGTTCAGTTTGTTGGTGTTGGTTTTCTAAATCCTTTTAATGGCAACATAAATAGTGTGTTAATTGAAGAGGGGGGAAGAGTAGTAACCATTAATGATTTGCATAAAACTGCTGGAATTATCAAATTCCAATTAATTCTAAAATATGCTGATCACTCTGTATGGCTTATAAGTCCAGACCCACAAATTATTGACCGAGAAGATTAGATCTTTCTGAAATACTGGGAAAAGCGGGGACCGCCATATCTTTTCGAGATAAGTGCCTCCTTGAAAAGCGGGCAAAAGCGGGGACAGCCGGGCAAAAGCGGGGACAGCCATGTCTTTTTGTGCTTTGTCCCCTCTTCTACTAGTCTTTAGATTATCTTCACCTTGTCTGTTTGGAGCGAGTCATGACCTCGGCCAGAAGAATGCTTATCGATGCCAATACAACGCCCTTCTATCATGTGATAAATCGCTGTGTCAGAAGGGCTTTTCTGTGCGGTGAAGATAAACTCACAGGCCGCAGTTATGAACATAGACGTGGCTGGATTGTCGATAAAATCAAAGCATTATCTGCTATCTTTTGTATCGACATTTGCGCCTATGCAGTTATGAACAACCATTACCATTTAGTACTTAAAATTGATGTTGAGGAAGCAATAACCTTAAGCCCAAAAGAGGTTATCAGCCGGTGGTGTCAAATAACTAAAGGCCATACTGTCGCAACTAAGTATATGAATGGTGAAGCCTTAATTGACGGTGAACGCATGCTGTTCGATGGGTTAATTACCGAATGGCATGAACGTTTATCCAGCATATCTTGGTTTATGCGCTGCCTGAACGAAGAGATTGCCCGTAAAGCAAATCGAGAAGATGAGTGTAAAGGTGCCTTCTGGGAAGGCCGTTTCAAATCCCAAGCTTTGCTAGATGAGCAAGCCTTACTAGCCTGCATGATGTACGTGGATTTAAACCCTATTAGAGCAGGGATTGCCGACTCTTTACAATCTTCTGATTTCACCTCGATTCAAGAAAGAATTAGTGCACTCAAGCAGGTAAATAACATCATCATCTCACCGCAAGCACCAGTCCAATCCGCAAAAAATAAGCCTCAAACGATAAACCAATCTCTCGCCAAGTTCGATGCGGCGACACACTCTAGTCAACAAACGGGCATCCCTTTTCATTTTGCGGATTATCTGGAACTTATCGATTGGACGGGTCGCGCCATTCGCCATGATAAAAAAGGCTTTATCGATAATCAGCGACCAAAACTGCTCAATGAGTTAGGGATTGCATCGGATGCTTGGCTCAGCTCTGCTAAAGATTTTCGCCGCCAGTACAGTGGCATCAGTGGTCGTTGGGATGCGATGTGCGCTTTTAAACTTCAGCAAGGTGGTAAATGGTGTAGAGGAAAATCGAGTAGCGAAGCTCTGCATCCAAATCAACCTTTAGGGTAAACGAGCCGTTTCCACCTCTTTATCTGCGGTTAAATTTCGACACTAAAATCCTTTGCCCTTGCCGCTTAATAGCCAAAAATCCACTCATGAGTGCCACTCTTTCAAATTAGCCATGCCCAAAAACCTCGCACGTTTCAGCTAAACCTGGGTATTTACCGTGAGAAGAGTAAATTTAAAACCTTTATAAACAATAGATTAAATCGGAAGGTAAGCAGAAGGTATCTTTTCTTTGCGAAGAATAAAGTCATCATCAGAAAAGCGCTTAGCGCAGATGACTTAGGTTCACGGAGAATGATAACAATGACAAGCTCACCTAAACAGACTCGCTCACAACATCCATTATCACTTGTGGGTGAAGACAATGGCTTACAGTGTACTGCGCAGCAAGGCTTGGTCGAGCCCGCATTGCCGTTAACCTTCTTCGAGCATGCCTCGATTGAAACGATTCAGCAGTTTATTCAGCATCTAACCGAGCCTGTGATTATCGTCAATGCCCAAGGTTACATTTACTTTAGCAATAGCAAAGGTGCTGACTTACTGACATGCCCGCAGGCCAGTTTGAAGGGACAAGATTGGCGTAACTTTTTGACCGAGCACCATCAAGCTCGCTACGACAATCTGCTAAGCAATGATATTAAGCTAGGCAAAAACTGCGGCATTCCAGTGCAGCACTGCGCCGAAGAAATCACCCTCATTACCGCCTCAGGCAAAGCAAAAGATGTCGAACTCTCCATTTCCTACATCCCCAGCCATGAACCTCTGTTCGTGATGATGATGCACGATTTAACGCAGCACAAAGCGGAGAATCAAAAGCTACGTAAATTGGCCGCCACAGACTCACTGACAGGGCTGGCGAACCGCCGATATTTTGATGAAATGCTGCATCACTATTGGGAAGAATGCACTGGTAAGCTGCGCCCTATCAGCGTGGTGATTATCGATGTGGATTATTTCAAAGTGTTCAACGACCAATTCGGCCATATCCAAGGCGACGAATGCCTACGCAAGATTGCCAAAGTGATTGCTGACATAGTGCCGATAGACATTGGCCTGGCAGCGCGTTACGGCGGTGAAGAATTCGCGCTAATACTACCAAGCCACAATGCCAAAATGGCACTGACGATTGCCCAAAAAGTGCAGAAAGGGATTAATGACCTGCGCTTTACTGAGCAAGGGCTGCGCGACTATGTCTCTGTGAGCGCGAGCCAAGGGATTGCGAGTGAAATCAATGGCCAGTACCGTACCTCACTCGCCATGCTGTGCGCCGCCGATACCGCATTGTACCGCGCCAAAGCCGATGGCCGTGACAGGATTAACGCGTCACTTTAATCCCCATTTATTGGCGACTGATTTACCCAAAACTGATTTATCCAAAACAACATAGTTACCCGCGGTTTAGTTAGCAAAACTGAGTTAGCCATAATGGATTAACCACGGGATGAATGACCCCAGTCACGCTTTAGCGCACTGAGTAAAACATAAAAAACACACGAAAGGACGCACGAATATGTACAAGCTTGAGGCATCAAGAAATATACGGGCAGTGATTGAAAAAAGCTTACCCGTGAACACGTCACCCCTTGCCATATTCACTTACCAGTGTTGGGTAAAAACCAGCGCAGCTGGGCGTGTGTTCCATTATAAAACTGATCGAGAAGATACCTATTTCGCGGTGGATATTAATTCACTGGGGCATATTGAATGCGTGATTAATACCACCTTACTGCGGGTAGAGGCAATATCAACCTTAGGTGGACTCAACGATGGCCAGTGGCACTTATTAACTATTTGCCACGAATACCATGAAATCAGTTGTTATGTGGATGGTGAAATTACCCATACACAACTCAATAATCTGTCACTGGTTGCCGACAATGAATTTTTAATTGAAAACGTGTCTTTACCGAATCACAGTGATACACATTTCAATGGCGAAATATTTGGCATCACCTTGCTCAACCGATTATTAACCCGAACCGAAATCGTCGACTATTATCGTAATCCAGCGCAACAGAAATCGATTACCGAAAATAACCTTTACATTTATCAGCATCAAGATACGCATAATTTCCGCGATGAAAACTTTATTCCACTCAAAAGACAAAAAGTATTACTGGTTATATTTAATGACACTGAACATCAATTTATAAAAAGTACTGCGGATAGCAACACCTATAATCAACAGCTGCCAAAGATTATTCCGCCCCACGAACGCCGAGCTTATATTATTGAGTGCGACTATAACACTTGGCCTAATTTTAATTATGTCGTTAATTACGTGGCGAGCAACCAAGCGGATATTATAATCAATATTGAAGTATTTAAATCGCTGACGGCCTATCGTTCGAGCATTAACGTGACCGTTGCAAATGAACTCGAACGGGATTGTTTGATTATTCAATCGACCGAAGAAGAATTAAGTGCAGAAGTACGTATTAGTGAAAACGTAGTGCTCACCCAAGCCAAAAACTTTGTTAACTTTATCAATGAAGTTCGCGCACACATTCCGGCCGACAATATTATTACCAGTGGCCATTATTATAGTGAACAGCAATTCTCGGTCAGCACGGGTAAGCAAATGATTGCCTACCAACAGGCTTGCCAGCTGTTCAACCGCAGGTTACAAAAAAAACCTCTGGCGATCATCAAATGCACTTCCACTGAAGAAGTCAAAATCGCCTATAAAGCGGCCATCGATTATAACTTGCCGATCAGCGTGCGCTCGAGTGGGAATGATCACGAAGGAGAAAGCACTGAGACCAATACCATAGTGTTGGATCTGCTGAAGATGAATAGCCTCACTTTAGATCCCATCACAGGTATTGCGGCCATTGGCCCAGGCAATCGCTTTATCGAACTCACCACAGCCCTTGCAAAAAAAGGCGTGATGATCCCCCATAGTACGAGCGGCAGCGTTGCCTTAGCGGGATTTATTATGGGAGGCGGCTCAGGACCTTGGACCCGCAAATACGGCATGTGCTGCGAATCCCTATTACAGGCAGAAATTGTCCTCGGTATTGGTGAAACTCAAGTCGTCTCGGTTGCCAATAAACCTGAGTTACTCTGGGCGCTCAAAGGTGGCGGCGGGTTAAGTTACGGCATAGTGACCCGCTTTTTTGTGCAGACCTTTCCACTACCGCCAAGCCTTATCAAGTTTGAATTAGAGTGGAATTGCTATGATAAACAAACCCATGAACTCATTGAGCACACCCCAACAAAAGACATTTTACAGCGCTGGGAAGCCATCATAAATGCCGACAGCACGGGCTGTTTGGTTGGCACTAATCTCAAGATAAATGCCAAACATCTACCTACAGAACAACACAAAACGCCAGACATAGACACAGAGTCGATTAAGCATAACTGCTTGATGTATGGCTTTTGGGAAGGCAATTCCGCCAGCCTCAACCACTTTATTCAAATACAATTTAATGAGTTTGACCTAGTGCCCGATGAAATTCGCATCGAGGGGATGGGCGGACTCACCAAAGCCTATGGTGAAAACTTAATGCCCAGTTGGGAAAGGGAATCTTTTCAACATCTGCAAGCTGGCTTACAAGGCATAAGCCGCTCACCTAATCCAGCCGATGTGGATGAACCCGCGCCCCATAAAGTCACCTCACGCTTAGTCAATCAAACGGGGCTAAGGGATGGTTATAAGCCACTACTCGAAAGCTTAACTTCGCACTATGTGCTTGAAGACAATCGCCAATTGGGGCTATTTACCTATGTTACCCTTGGCGCCATTACGGGCGATTACTATCGCACTATGGGTGAAGAGCAAAAGCGCCGCAGCGCCTTCCCCTACAAGGACAGACAATACACGATTCAATATCAAACTTGGTGGAATAACGCGCTGCAAGAGAAACAACAATTGCAGGATAGCCAAGTGTTTACTCGCATTAATCGTGCGCTCGATTGGATTGATGCCAGCCGAAATTATGACATCCCCAACACCTCAGGCGCTTTTATCAGCTTCAAAGATAAGGCCATCCCCACTGATGTGTACTTCGACCATAACTACGCCGCATTAAAACGGATTAAGGCGGCCTACAGCCAAGATAGCTTTAACCATTTCCGCTCACGTAAAAGCATTATTTAGTTAATACACTGACATAACCTAGGGTGAGTTTTTAGGGCAAAATCGACGCCGTCCACAGGACGGTGTCGACTATTTTCGCCCATTATTTCTTTGCCGAGAAACTCACCCGCTTAAGCATGGCAAGCCTGGTCGTCGCGCTGATGGGCTTTATCAGTCAACGCAAAGTTCAGATTGCAAGCGAGTAAGCCACAAGGCTTCGCCGAGACGACTTTAGACAACAGAACTTTTACCAACAGAAGCCAAGTAGCTGAAATAATATGAAGAAAATAGTGTAAGCTCGACAGAGGATTGATTGAACATCTCACTCAAGATATGCGACTAAGACTTAGGATCAGGAGGTCAAATTGAGAAAGCTACTGTTAGTCATTAGTATATTTTTGCTCAGCGGTTGTTTAGGCATGCCTAAGTTGGTTCAACCCGTTAATGATTTTGAGCTGAATAAATACTTAGGTAAATGGTACGAAATTGCGCGCTTAGACCATTCATTCGAAAGAGGCTTAAGCCAAGTTAGCGCAGAATATAGCCTCAGAGACGATGGCGGTGTGATGGTCATTAACCGTGGATTCTCAGCGGCTAAAAACGAATGGAAAGAAGCCGAAGGTAAGGCCTATTTTGTCAATGGGGACTCAGAAGGCTATTTGAAAGTCTCCTTCTTTGGGCCATTTTATGGATCGTATGTGGTCTTCGAATTAGATCATGAAAACTATCAATACGCTTTTATATCGGGGCCCGACACGGGTTATTTGTGGCTACTGGCTAAAACCCCGACTGTGCCACCCGAGGTACTGCAAAAGTTTGTTGAAATGTCTAAAGCACGCGGTTTTGATACCGACAGTTTGATTTATGTGCAGCAAGAATCTGCGCAATAACGAGCATCGCTAATGCGCTAGAGCTAGATAATAAACAGAAAATGCATACAAAAACGCCGCAATGTATTGCGGCGTTTTTATTGATGCTGCATTTAGATGCATGCATTTACTCATGCAGCTAAAGTGCGAATAACCTTAGACTTCGATGCCTTTACTGGCAAGGAACTCATCGTAAGTGCCTCTGAAGTCATTCACGCCTGTGTGAGTCACTTCAAGGATACGGTTTGCCAGCGACGATACGAATGCACGGTCATGACTCACGAAAATCAAGGTGCCTTCATACATTTCCAGCGCGTTGTTCAATGATTCGATCGATTCCATATCCATGTGGTTGGTCGGTTCGTCGAGCACTAAAATGTTGGCTTTTTGCATGATGAGCTTGCCGAATAACATACGGCCTTTCTCACCACCAGACAGCACTTTGACTGACTTTTTAATGTCGTCAGAGCCAAACAACATACGGCCTAAAATGCCACGTACCGATTGGTCGTCATCTTCTGGTTTGCGCCATTGGCTCATCCACTCGAACAAGGTCATATCGTTAGCGAAATCAGACTCATGATCCTGTGCATAGTAACCAATGTTGGCATTTTCAGACCATTGGATAGTACCTGCATCCTGCGGGATATCGTGGATCAGAGTACGTAACAGGGTCGTTTTACCGATACCGTTTTCACCCAGTACCGCAATGCGCTCGCCCACTTCAACAATCAAGTCTAAGTCTTTAAATAGTGGCTTATCGTAACCTTTAGTTAGGTTTTCAATCACTAAAGCATTACGGAACAGTTTCTTCTCTTGCTCGAAACGAATGAAGGGGTTCACACGGCTAGAGGCTTTGACTTCGTCTAACTTAATCTTGTCGATTTGACGGGCACGAGAGGTGGCTTGTTTCGCCTTAGACGCGTTAGCCGAGAAGCGTGCTACGAAGGTTTGCAGCTCAGAGATCTGGGCTTTTTTCTTCGCATTATCAGACAATAAACGCTCGCGAGCTTGAGTCGCCGCTTGCATATATTCATCGTAGTTACCAGGGTAAACGCGCAGTTCGCCGTAGTCTAAGTCAGCCATGTGCGTACAGACTGAGTTTAAGAAATATCTATCATGCGAAATGATAACCATAGTACTGCTACGTTGGTTCAACATGTCTTGTAACCAACGGATAGTGTCGATGTCCAAGTTGTTGGTAGGTTCGTCGAGCAGCAGCACGTCTGGATCAGAGAACAGGGCTTGTGCAAGAAGCACACGCAGTTTTAAACCCGGGGCGATTTCAGACATCAAACCAAAATGGCTTTCAATACCGATACCTACACCTAACAGTAATTCACCGGCACGAGATTCGGCGGTATAACCGTCCATCTCAGCAAAATCCATTTCTAGGTTGGCAACGGCAATACCATCTTCTTCACTCATTTCAGGCAAAGAATAAATACGGTCGCGTTCTTGTTTTACCTTCCACAGTTCGCGGTGGCCCATGATCACAGTATCGATCAGGTTGAATTCTTCATAACCGAACTGGTTCTGGCTTAGTTTACCCAGACGCTCATTCACATCTAACGAAACGTTACCGCTGCTAGGGTCTAGATCACCACACAGGATCTTCATGAAGGTCGATTTACCACAGCCATTTGCGCCGATAAGACCGTAACGGTTACCACCGCCAAATTTAACTGAGATGTTTTCAAACAGTGGCTTAGCGCCGAACTGCATGGTGATATTTGCTGTTGTGATCAAAATGAACTTCCAAATCGAGTAATGTTGGCCGAGCCAGCTGGCGCCGCTTTAAATAAGCATAAACCAAATAACGCTATGCCGAAGGGGTAAAAATAAACGTGGCACTATAGCAGTTTGGGCTAAATTATCAACTACCAAGGCCAATCTAAAGCCAGGGTAAGTGCCGAAATCGCCCCACTATGCCAGCGTGAGAAGCGTAATTAATTTTATCCTATTGGCTTAGCTTTCAATGTATTCGAACAGAATGACAATCTGATGACCCTTAGCGTTGCACTGCTTGCCAACGCTAAGGGCTTATGTGAATAGTAAAGACTACAACTTCTGCCGTCTTAAGCGGTTGGCGTTCGTCACCACAGTCAGTGAAGACAAGGCCATGGCAGCACCTGCGATCACAGGGCTTAATAACATGCCCGTGAGTGGATAAAGCACGCCCGCCGCAACCGGAATACCCAAACTGTTATATACAAAGGCACCGAACAGATTCTGCTTAATATTGGTAATCGTCGCCCGCGATAATGCCAATAAGTTAGCAATCACTATCAACTGCTGCGACAGTAAGGTGATATCCGCACTTTCAATCGCCACCTCAGTGCCCGATCCCATCGCGATCCCCACATCGGCGCTCATCAGGGCGGGCGCATCGTTAATGCCATCCCCTACCATAGCCACCACATGCCCTTGCTTTTGCAAATCCAGCACATGCTGTTGTTTTTGCTCTGGCATTACGCCAGCAATCACTTCGGTGATGCCCACTTGGTCGGCCACTGCCTGCGCCGTTTGTGGGTTATCTCCCGTTAACAGCACGACGCGAATCCCCCTTTGCAGCATGGCCGCGATGGCGTCTTTCGCATCGGGTTTAATCGGATCGGCAAGCGCAATAGTGGCCACTAACTTGCCCGCTTTGGCGACATAAATCGGGGTTTTACCTTGATTTGCAAAGCTTAATGTCGCTTCGGGATCTAAGGCACTACTATCAAAATTAACAATCTCCAATGCCGTCATCAAGGCGAGATTACCAATCGCCAGCGATATGCCATCGACCTTGCCCTCAATTCCCTTACCTTGATGGTTCGTAAATGCCTGTGTGTCGGGTAATTGTGACAGGGATCCCTTGGCATAACTGACAATCGCCCCCGCTAAAGGATGCTCAGAGTGCTGCTCAAGGCTCGCAATCTCGCCCAGCAAAGTTTCCTTATCGGCATCACTCAGCGTTTGCACTAAATTAAAATCAGTGACTTGCGGCTTGCCTAAGGTGACAGTGCCGGTTTTATCCAGCACCACACAATCGACTTTACTGGCGGTTTGTAAGGCCTCGCCATTTTTAACTAACACGCCCATTTGGGCGGCGCGGCCAACAGCCACCATGATAGACATAGGTGTCGCCAGCCCCAGCGCACAGGGGCACGCTATGATGAGCACGCTCGTCAGCACCACTAACGCATGGCTTAAGGCGGGTGCAGGCCCCACAAAATACCAAATTGCCGCTGCCAACAGCGCTATCGCCACCACAGTCGGGACAAATACCGCTGAGATTCTGTCAGCCAATCGACCTATGGGCAATTTTGACGTTTGTGCCTGTTGCACCAGTGCAATGATTTTGGCGAGTTTGGTATCTTCTTGCCCAGCCGTTACTCGGTAAACTAAGCTGCCGTTGCCATTGACTGTGCCCGCGCTCAGACTATCTCCCCGATTTTTAAGCACGGGAATAGGCTCACCTGTGAGCATGGCTTCATCGAGTAGGGATTGCCCTGTTTCGACCTCACCATCGAGGGCAACTCGGTCACCGGGGCGCAAACGCAGCTTATCGCCCAGTTTCAACTGACTTATCTCAACCTTTTCATCGCCTTTATCCGTGATCCGAATCGCAGTGGTGGATTGCAATCCAAGTAATCGCTGCACCGCTTCGCTGGTTTTGCCCCGCGCTTTGAGTTCAAGTCCATGACCTAAGTTAATCAAACCTAGAATCATCACACTCGCCTCAAAGTACACATGGCGGGTATCCATAGGGAATGTGCTCGGCATAATGACCACCAGCATGGAATAAGCCCATGCCGTACTAGTGCCCAGCACAATCAACGTATCCATGTTGGTAGTTTTGGCTTTGAGCGCCCGCCACATACCTTGGTAGAAATGTCCGCCCGTGGTGATGAGTAAGGCCAAAGTGACCAGTCCCATAATGCCCCAGCCAAGCTGCATCGCTGGACTGTTGATCATCATCTCGCCGCCCAGTAATCCCCACAGCATCATAGGCACGCCCACAACGAGCGCGGCTATAGCTTGGCGCATCCGCAGCCGATACTCGGCGGCATCTTCAAGGCGTTTTTCTTCGGCGGCGACTTTTTCATCCACTACTATCTGCGCCGGATAACCTGCATTTTCCATCACAGTTAAGGCAGTATCGGCGCTCATCTTGCCATCTACCGTCACTTGTTTATCGGCGAGATTCACACGCGCTTCGACGCCCGCTTGGGCGGCAAACGCCTTTTCAATTTTCGCGACGCAGCCAGCACAATTCATATTGGCGACATAGAGTCTGGTCATAGACATGGGAGATCCCTCACTTGATGTTTTACACTATAGGTCTAAGATAAAGTCTCCCATTGCGGGAGAGTCAAGGATGAATTTGCTCAATGTGATCACATCGACAATTAATTGCTGGGCGAAATGGGTAAGACCATTCAGTTACTCAAAGAAGAGGTCAAGATGAAGATAGGCGAAGTGGCGAAACAAACAGGCTTGAGTGTTAAGAGTATCCGTTATTACCATGATATTGGCTTAGTGTGCGGCGAGCGCAATGAGGCAGGTTATCGGGTTTATCGCCATCAAGATATTGAAGCGCTTAAGTTTGTGCATCAATGTCGCGACTTAGGTTTTAGTCTAGAAGATTGTAAATCCTTGCTTGGCCTTAAGGGCAATGAAAGCCGTAATGCCGAGGACGTTAAGCAGCTTACCCAAACTCACCTTGCCTATGTCGAAGAGCAAATTAATAAGTTGCAACAGCTTAGGGCGCAATTACACCACATGGTGACCCTATGCCAAGGCGGCGAACAACCTCATTGCGCCATTATCGATAGCCTGAGCCACGAGGACCACGATACTGACGATGACAAGTGCCAAAAAGACCAAAGCCTGCACGATGCAGGCTCTGAGTGTTGCGCTAAAAACCTGAAGTAATAACGACAAATAAGATCAATAACCACGAGTTGCGCGGGGATGACCTTTCAAGACGGGCGGCTTTAACGCCGCAGCATTATCCAGCACCAGTGTGGCCAATTTGCCCGCGGGAATGAAGTTAAACACTTGGCCATAAAATGCGAGTTCGGTCTCTAATCCTGCGGCTCGGTGCTCGGGTTTCCAACCGCCGTGTGGCTCATCTTGATAGGCAATATAAGCCGTTGGCACACCTCTTACTTTTAATGCCTCATAAATTTGTCGCGACTGCTGTGGCGGCACAATTTGATCCCGCAGACCTTGAAAAATTAACAAGGGCTCATTCAAGCCTTCAAGATGATACAGCGGCGACAGCTCCCTATATCGGGCTTGATTATTCGCATAAGGCCCAATGAGTTGATCTAAATACCCAGTCTCAAACTTATGGGTACTCTTGGCTAGCTGTTCAAAATCACTGATCCCCGCGTAACTGACACCCGCTTGAAACACATCATAAAAAGCCAAGGACGACATCACAGTTAACCCACCAGCGCTTACGCCTCGAATCGCCAGCTTTTGTCCATCAACCCAGCCTTTATCAACCAAATAACGGGCCGCATTGACCGCATCTTCCACATCGGCCTGGCCCCATTTTCCGTAAATACTTTGACGATAGGCACGGCCAAAACCACTGCTACCGCGAAAATTAACATCGAGCACCGCAAAGCCACGGCTGGTCCAAAATTGAATATCACTGCGATAAGCCAAACTCGCTCGCGCCGTTGGGCCACCGTGCAGCATCACGATGAGCGGCGGACGGGTATCATGGGGCGCAGTATAGTTGGGGTTAACTGGACCATAAAAATAACCGTAGGCTTGCTGGTTAACGCCGGTTTTAAAGGTAATATTTTTTGCCCGAGAAATATAATTGGGGTCTAGCTTTGGCAAGCTAGGCGTATACACCAACTCAGTGCCGCGGCCGATGACCTTATAAATGCCCTTCTCTGGCGTCGCCTTAGCACCCACAAAATAGACGGCATCTTCGCCTCTGATCACTTGGGTAATTTCGCCGAAATCGACAGCTAAGGACTCGGTCAAACCCGAATCCAAATGCAGCCGGATTAGCGCCGCCTGACTGCCAAGCATATAACTGGCAATAATGGTTGTTTCAGATTCGAAGGCGTAGTTGTGATTACCTAAATGCCAATCAGCCACGGCAAACTCGGCTTTTTTGCTCAGCACAGGGGCTAAGGTATTTTGTGCTGTGACTCGATAGATATTCCACCAGTTACTGATATCTGATACGACATACAATTGTCCATCAGGGCTGAATAATGGCTGCGTCACGGAAGAATCTGTAGGCGTGTTGACCTTACGAATATTGTGTAATTGCCCTTTACGGTCGAGATCGCCAAGCCAGAGAATACTGCTGTCCCATGGCATGTAGGGATGTTCCCACGTGATCCACGCCAGTTGGCTATTATCGGGCGAGATGGCGGGCGAAGAAATAAAATCATGCCCCGAGACAAAGGTATCACCTTCGCCAGCAAAGTTAAGATTGATTGTTACTAGACTCGCCTTGGGCTCACCGGGCTGGCGATGATCCTCACGCACACAGATAATCCGTGACCCTTTAGGATAAGCGATACAGTCAGCATGACGGGTGCCATTAGGCGTTAACGGCAGGGGTGGTTGATTAGGGGCGAAACGATAAAACAGTTGATCCTGTGCCTTAGTGGCAAACAAACTCTGGCCTATCCCTAAAAAGGCGGCGCCGCCGTATTCATGAACAGCGGATTTAACATTAAAGCTTGGCGGCACGACGTCGGCGATATTGCCCTTTTTATCGAGACGCTTAATCCCTACTTGGCCTTGCTTATCACCATCGGATTCAGAGAAATAAATCGCCCCATCTACGCTTTGTAACTCGGCGACATTATCGGCCTGTTCAAATACATCATTCGCCGATAAGGAAGACAGCCAACTGCCATAGGGCGCAACAATACGCTCACCATTATCACTAAGATGCGGTGTTTCTTTGTTCGAGCGCTCGCAAGCCCCCAAACAAAACAAACTCCCTAGCACCCATAAATATCCATGTAACTTCATTGTTTCTCCCCAATGTTTGCCAACTGCACAAACCGAAACAAAATAGGAACGTACGAAAATTGGTTATTTTTTAAATTTTTTTAAGAACCAATTTACCACTTGCACTTGCTGTACTTGCGTTAAGCCAAAATAAATACACACCCAAGGTGAGATAAGGAAAAACCACGGGATCACGGCCACAGAGCGACCACTGAAGAGCAGAAAAAAGAACCCGCAATAGATCACAATCAACCCTAGGACACCCACGATTAACATCATGCGTTTAGTGATTTTCTCAAGCCAGAGGGCTTTATCCTGCCAAGACATCCGGATGTTAAGCTCCATTACATGCGACAAACATGTATGTAAAGTTATGTAAAAAAACTGGAGGGCGATTGTTGAAGGTTAACAACTAAATGTCAACTCCAACAGTGAAATCTAAATAAATCCAAAGACTGAGTTCAAAATGCCATTATGTTTCTTTACGCAATAAAAAACCGAGCCTGAGCTCGGTTTTTATGAATATCAATAAGATATCGTCATTACAGACGAATACCGCCATCGATTTCGAACACGCGACCATTTACATAGTCGTTCTCAATAATAAAGCGTACGGTGGAAGCTATCTCGTCGGCATGACCAAGGCGTCCTACTGGCACTAGCTTCTCTAAACGCTCCAGCGCCTCAGGTTTCATTGCCGCCGTCATCTCAGTAGCGATAACGCCCGGTGCAACCGCGGCACTACGGATATTGTAACGCGCTAATTCCTTCGCCCAGCCAACAGACATAGCCGCGACGCCCGCTTTGGAGGCGGCATAGTTCGACTGACCCATGTTACCCGCTTTCGCTAGGCTAGAGATGTTGACAATCACGCCCGCTTGACCGGATTCAATCATGGCCGCTGCCGCCTCACGACCGCAGAGGAAGCTACCCGTCAAGTTCACATTGATCACAGATTGAAATTGCTCGAATGACATACGGTCGGTGACTTTGCCGTCTTTGGCTTTAACTAACAGGCCATCGCGCAGAATACCGGCGTTGTTCACTAACACGTTAACTTGGCCAAAGTCTTCGAGAATATAGGCAAAACCTGCCACGACGTCTTCTTCGTCGGTAATGTCTAAGGCATAACCTTGGACTTCAGTGTCCGATCCAAGCTCAGCGCAAGCTCGCTCGAGTTTTTCTTGGTCCACGTCGATAAGCGCTATCTTAGCACCCGCCTGCGCAAAATTTTGCGCCATTGCCAGACCTAAGCCACCCGCGCCGCCAGTAATGACGACAACCTTATCTTTTAAATCCATCTGGTTATCCCTTGTTAACTATGTCTATTTTTTAAGTTGTGCAAATTGTTCAAAAATACTGGAAAAATCTCGGCGGCCGTTGCCTTGTCTTGCATGATTCACATACAAGCTGCGGGCTAAAGCGCCCATTGGCGTGCTGGAGTTGCTCAATAATGCGGCCTCTTGGGACAGACCGAGATCTTTAACCATCAAATCTACCATAAAGCCGCCCTGATAGCCCTTAGAAGAAGGTACTGTCTCCATTACACCTGGGCAGGGATTGTACTTCTCTAACGTCCAGTTACCACCACTGCTGACCTTCATAATGTCGGACAAGACTTTGGGATCTAGACCATGGTCAATGCCCATTTGCAACGCCTCTGATGTGCCGACCATCAACACAGATAACAGCATGTTATTGCAGATTTTAGCGACTTGTCCCGCACCTGGGCCACCGGCGTGGAATATGTTCACCCCCATAGCTTTCAGCACTGGCTGACCCCGCTCAAATGCGCTATCGGAACCACCACAAATAAAGGTTAAAGTGCCCGCCGCCGCGCCTGCAGTGCCGCCAGAAACCGGTGCATCCATAAACTCTATGCCGCTTTTAGCCGCTTCGGCCGCCACTAATTGCGCGCTTTGCGCATCTATGGTCGAGCAATCGATCAGTAAAGTATCACCCGCAACGACCTCGAGCAGGCCTTTGTCTGTGCCATTGCCTAAATATAAATTTTTCACATGCTTACCCGCAGGCAGCATAGTGATCACTACATTGGCACCCGCCGCCGCGCCGCAAGCCGTACTAGAAACAAAGGCCCCTTGCTCGGCAAGGCTTTGCATGGCTTCTGGGACTAAATCAAATACGCGAACCGTCATGCCCGCTTTTAATAAATTGGCTGCCATTGGGCCGCCCATATTACCTAAACCGATAAATGCTACTGTACTCATGCTGTCACTCCTGTGTGCTGTTCTCTTTTTAGTGTAGTGATACTGCTAGTCTGTTGATTATGCTGTCGTTATCACAGAGTAAAGCGAGCTTGGCTGAGCCTATACACTCAGCACTATTCAAGTCTGCGTTAATCAAGTCAACGCTTAGCCAACTCTATGCACAATTAACTCAACGCTTAGCTCGGTTGGCTAAAGGGATGCGCCTCGCCCCAAGGGGAAGTCAATATTTGCTCAAGTACAGCGGTAGGCACTGAGTTAACATCCTTAAAGCGCCACTGGGGTTGTCTGTCTTTATCAATCAAGAGTGCGCGAACCCCTTCGCAGAAATCACCATGGGCACACACATTAACGCTGGCGGTTAATTCCCATTTAAAACATTCAGCTAGGCTTAACTTAGTACCAAGTTGTGATTGGATATTAACCAGATGCCAGCTGATAGGACTGCCTGCAAGGAAGGTGTCGCGCGCCTTCATTAACCAAGCATCTTCCGAGGCTAGTGTCGACATACGCATGACGATATCCTCCAAGCTGCCCGCCATCAGTCGATCGATATTATCTTGGCTATCCGCCAATACACTTTCGCCCTTCGGGATATCCACTTGATTAGATAACTCGTTGATCATGCTATCTAAGCGTTGATGATTAAGCGCAGGTGTATCGCTCCAATCTAAGGTGGCCATGGCATCGAACATCAGTTCTTTGTCGTCACGGTTCAGGTAATGATCGGCAAGGCCCACATAACAGGCATCGGCGGCATTGAGTTGATAGGCCGTGAGCCCTAAAAACAGTCCCATTTTGCCCTGCATGCGATTAAGGAAATAGCTGCCGCCTACATCGGGATACAGGCCAATCGTCACTTCAGGCATAGCAATGCGCGAGGTTTCAGTGACGACTCTGTGGCTCGCGCCCGCCATCAAACCGAGCCCACCGCCCATCACAATCCCGTCGCCCCACACCAACACAGGTTTGCCAAAGGTATGCAGTAGATAATCGAGACGATATTCCTCTTCGAAGAAAACCTTCGCCTCCTCAGTCACTTGTCCTTTAGTGGCAATGGATGCATGGTATAAAGCACGCACATCACCACCCGCACAAAAAGCCTTCTCACCGCTGCCATCTAATACGATGCAGGCGATAAGCGGATCTTTTTTCCATAGATTGAGCTGCGCCGTCATAGCGCGCACCATGTCTAAATCTAAGGCGTTGAGGGCTTTTTCCACATTGAGTGTCACCACCCCAATCAACTTACCGGACGCGGTGGCTAAGGTTTGAAAAACCACGTTTTGCGTGGTCGTGGCCTGATTTACCTTATCTACTACATTAGTCATTAGCGGTTCTTCCAATCAGCTTTACGTTTGCCCAAAAACGCATTTACGCCTTCGGCCTGATCTTCGGTATCAAATAACCCGACAAATAATTCACGCTCAATCGGCAGCGCTTGGCTACGCGCCATAGTGCGGCCCGCTTGAATGAGTGTCTTGCACGCTGTGACGCTGCTTGGGCTTTGGTTGGCCACTTTCGTTGCAAGGGCAATTGCCGCATTGAGCGCTTCGCCCGTTTCAACCACTTCTTCAACTAAACGCAGATTTAATGCCTGAGTCGCATCGACGCGCTCACCGCATAAAATCATCCGTTTAGCCCAACCTTCACCGACTAAAGCGGTCAAATTCTGGGTGCCACCCGCGCAAGGTAATAAACCCACTGTCGCTTCAGGCAATGCCATTACAGCTTGGATTTCAGCGATACGAATATCGCAGGCCAGTGCGACTTCTAACCCGCCGCCCATGGCATAACCGTTAATCGCGGCAATCGATACACCGCGAAATTGGCTTAGGGTTTCAAAAGCTTCGCCAAAGTGCTTTGCCATCGTCGCCGCATTGCCTTTATCGCCGTCACTAAACAGCTTTAAATCGGCACCGGCAGAGAAAAACTTTTGCCCTTGGCCCGTTAACACTAAGGCATAAATTTCTTTATTCGCGTTCAGCTCAAGCACTTTGGCTTTGAGCGCCTGCAAACTCTCGGCGGTCCAAGTGTTTGCCGGTGGATTATTCATCGTCAGAATGGCCGTATGGCCTTCGATACGTTCTACTAAATATTCCATCTATATAGACTCCTTTTATGTTATCGCCAACCGATAAGTCACACTGCTTGCGAGTGGACTTAGAGGATTTGTCCTGCATTTTCATCGAGTAAACGACGGGCGATAATTAAGCGCATAATTTCGTTGGTGCCTTCTAAAATCTGGTGCACACGCACATCACGGAAATGACGTTCCAGCGGGTACTCTCTTATATAACCATATCCGCCATGAATTTGCAGCGCCGCATCACAGACTTGAAAGCCCACATCGGTGGCAAAACGCTTCGCCATGGCGCAATAGGCAGTGGCTTCAGGATCGCTGCTGTCGAGTTTAAAGGCCGCAAGGCGCACCATTTGGCGGGCTGCGACTAATTCTGTCGCCATATCGGCAAGTTTAAATTGCAATGCTTGGAAAGCCGCTAACGGTTTACCAAATTGCTGACGCTCATTCATATACTGAGTTGCACGCTCCAGCGCCGCTTGCGCAGTGCCTACTGAACAGGTCGCGATATTGATACGTCCGCCGTCTAAGCCTTTCATCGCGAAGGCAAAACCTTGGCCTTCTTCACCGAGCAAATTCGCTACTGGCACGCGCACGTTTTCAAAGGTGATTTGGCGGGTCGGCTGGGCATTCCAACCCATTTTATCTTCGGCTTTACCGTAGATAACACCAGCGGCATCTGCTGGGATCGCAATCGCTGAAATACCCTTAGGTCCAGCTTGGCCTGTGCGGCACATCACCACTAATAGCTCGGTAGCGCCCGCTCCTGAGATAAACATTTTCGAGCCTGAAATCACATATTCATCGCCGTCGCGCACCGCTTTGGTTTGCAAAGATGCCGCATCTGATCCCGCCCCCGGCTCAGTTAAACAATAGGACGCTAACATTT
>Ga0070748_1000134_pt1 | contig 38661 bp, 43 predicted proteins | sample VirMetDEL_Nov_12_FD_77015 | JGI IMG/M metagenome (GOLD analysis project Ga0070748, IMG submission 77015) | Aqueous microbial communities from the Delaware River and Bay under freshwater to marine salinity gradient to study organic matter... | ecosystem: Environmental > Aquatic > Marine > Coastal... | reverse complement strand
ATACAATGCTGACAACACAGGAGCGACCAATGCCTACACGGGCATCAAAGCTGCTTGGGATGCTGCTCTGGCTGCTGGGGGTGGAGATGTTTACCTACCCGCAGGAACTTACAAGATCTATCCCACAGACGCTTCTATATCTGATGTAGGAGGAATACCTACCTTCGACCCTGGCGACTCGATTTCGGGCACGTTGTTCCCCATTACGAGTGACAATATGCGCTTCCGTGGTGCTGGTTCCGGCTCTACCACTATAAATCTCCGTCTTTGGAATGATAATCCAGCTACTGAGTGGTTGCAGATACGTAATGCATCAGGGGATGTCATCAATATTAAACGCTACTTCATGTTCAACACACGTGACATTCAGGACTTTACTCTGGAGGCTATGACCATCAATGGTGGAGCCACCCCTGTCGATACAGGTAAGCAGTGGTATTCTCTGGACGACAAACGATATCGCTGGGATATATCTCACAAGCTAATTGCTGGTCACGACCTTACTCGTGGCAAAAATATTGTGGTTGATGATATTATCACCAGTGACTGGAGAGGTGAAGTTTTCTACACAGGTGGAATCACAGGTAAGTATCTCATTAAGGATACCACAATTAGTCGAACTAATAGCTCTGCTATATCCATGTCTGCATCTTGTGAACTGGTCAACGTGACCGTTAAGGATGCTTCCAATGCTGCCGTTGAGTCTGCCGCATTCACTGGGGTCATTGATTTCAAGACAGGACGTGCGTTCAATCAGAATACGATCGCTCGTGGGTGCACCTTCGATCAGTTTGACCAATCAGGAACTATGGTTGGGTTGCCTGGAGCTAAAGATGGGTTCTGGGGTTGGCAAGTATTTAACCAGAGTGGGACCTACCAGACTCTAACGGACCATACGTGGCTCGACACAGGTGGAGCTGCCTATACGCCATGGCATGATTGCTATGACGCACTGGTGTTCAACTATACGGTGACGGGCACTCATAAGACTCCTGGCTATGCTTCTATATTTGACTGGCGCACCGCTGGCACAGGGGACTTTGGGCTAGCTGGAGGTATGGAGAACAATCTCATACTTGGTGGCACAATCAATATTGACCAAAGTTATGGTAGCTGGCAGCCGTTTATGCTGAACTACTCTGCTGGTAAGCCTGAAATCAATCGGGTCGTTACGTCCCTTGAGTTCGTTAATGCAAGTGGAAGTAACCGGACAATCAATGAGTTCTTCCTTGATAGGAATGCGCATGGCGACAGGTCTGGTTTCTTGTTTGAGGACTTCACTACATCGGGTGCCCATACGACTACGGTAATTAATCTGTATAACGGAACGAACACCCAACCAACCTACACCAACGTATTCCCATGATAGACATACTACTACAAGTTGACACATCACAATGGAAAGAGATTTCCGATACACTCTTAGCTATAGTCGGTGATTGGTGGGCCTTTAGCTTGCCGATCCTCGCTATCTTCTTCCCCAAGGTTCGCCAGTTGACTGGTAACTTACTTGTGGCTTCGGGAACCGCATTAACTCCCAAAAAATACAAAGATGAAAAATAGATTGATATGGCTTTTAGCCATCGCCCTTATGTTCTCCGGTTGTTCTACAACCAGTGAGATTAAAGCAGGTCAAAGTATCCTCGCTGTCCAGACCATAGTCCACAACACTATGGGAGCGTATGAAGAAGCCCTTTCTCTTGGTTACATTGACCTACGTGACAGGCTTGAAGTGCGTAGACTCTACCGACTCTATGAACTCCATGAACAGAAAGCTGTCCTTGCTTTGAGTCTATCAGCGGACCTAAGGACCACTCCTTCGCCAGAAGAACTGTCCAACATCGCTTACGAACTCACCATATTAATCACTAGCCTCATAAACTAATGCCCATAGACCCAGTAACAGCCGCAATTGCGATTAAAACTTTAACTATAACCGCGTTTCAGATCCGAGACATCTTTCGGAATGAGACACTGACACCAGAAGAAGCTGATGCTAAGTTCGCAGAGATTCTCCTGACTCTTAATACGAATCTTGGACGCAATTACGAAGACTACGACCCTAATTTGGACGAAGATATCGTAAAAGCAGGGGGACTATTAGAGATACCGAAGAAGTAGGACGGAGATAGGACGGAGACAGCAATGTGAAAATTGATAAGACAATAACTTGGGGTAATATCGGTGCTATGGTTGTTCCAATACTAACGATAGTAGCTATTGGTGTTACTATGCGTTCCGATGTTAGGAATAATGCTGAGGACATTAAGGTGTTACAGGGATTTAATGAGAACATTGGCAGGGTCCTCACAGCTCACACCACCTCTATTGCGGTTCATGATTCTGAGATCCGTGATCTTCATTTGGATGAGCGGGACATCAAAGACCAACTAACCCGCATGGAAGAGAAAATCGACGAGCTTCGCTAATCTGATTCAAGCCAATCGAACTTATATTCGAAGGCAGAAATTTCTCCCATGTGCCGCCGGATCTTATTGGCCGCTCGACGGTAGCGGGGTTTGTCCAGAGAGAGGAAGGCATCAGAGTAATCCTCTATCGCCTTGTCCAGCTCCACTACTTCCGTGAGCAGCTTCAGGGTCTGCTTCTGGACATCTTTAGGGAGAATCATTTACCACCGTGGTGGTTCCTATTGTCGTAAGTCCACTCAAGGTAGTCTCTGTAAGTCTTATCATTGATCGTAAAATACTTACCTGTCTCCTTGTTCTTCATCTGGTGGGAAGTGGTTCCCGCAGTTGAGACTATGGTCTTCGATTTGATAACGTCCTGTGACCCTGTGTATGGGCAAGTCCATTTCTCTCCACCGTTAAGGACACCAACATGTGTCTTGGGACGATGGTAAGGTTCCAAGCGTTGCCAGACACGCTCCAAAAGTCGCACATCTTCCTTGCAATACTTGACCATGCGCTTCATGGCCTTCGGGCAATTCTCTATGCAGATGTCTTTCCATGTTTGGAATCCTCCTGTGTCTGCCTTACCCGCTCCAAACAGGAGTTTACCCAGATAATCAAGGCGATTAGAATTAAGGTAAAAGCGACGTCGAGCAACAACCAGAGTGTCCACTGTTTTCCAAATAGGAGGAGGCTCAAGTCGATGATACAGACAACGAGCGTTAAACCACTTAAGATCGAACTTGTCGCCATTGTGAGCCACGAGTTCATCTGCTTGATTAGCGACCTCCATGAAGGTCTGGAGTAGTTGTTTGTCATCTCCTCTGTTCCATTCGAGAGAGTGGACTTTCTTTTGTCCTTCCCACTTGTAGCAGATGCAGATGATCGCTCGCTCACTAAGAATATTCTCGGGTTGAATTGAGAGACGATAACCAGACCTCCAGAAAAACCCAATGTTGGGTGAGGTCTCGATATCCCAGATTAGCCGTTTAATGCGCGGCTTCGCTATCTTAGACATATAGGCAGGATTTTGCTCGTTAGATTACAGTTGTCAACTCCTCAAACCGCTCAAGGAAGGCACCTTTCCAGTGTCCTGGCGAGTTATCGTAATAGTCAGGGATAATGGGGCGGAGATAGTTGCTTTGGATATGATCCCATAAGTGACTGTCTTGACAAGGAGCTAAGTATTTTAAGGACTCTGCATGAAGTAATGCCATGTCTGCCTGTTTGACGAGGGGGTCCATCTCCACAGGCACCCCAAACTTGGTGGCGATAACTGACCATATATGGGTCTCTATCGTCTTAAATTCGGGTAAAATATCCTTAAGTGGGCTATTAAGGTCACCAACGTATGCTTCAGTGGCGTCATGTAGTAGTGCCTGAAGACTGAGTTCCTGTGGAACCATCTTGGAGGCAAAGACACTGTGCTTGGCTACTGAGTAGAACTCTTTGGTGTGTCCTGTGAACCGACAGAGATTGGCCAGCGAGTGGGCAATGTCTTTGATGTCGATCATGTCGGGGGTAGGTTCGAAAAAGTCAAAGACCTTTCCTGAGTGTGTTTGTATCTTGCTCATTATAGTTATAATTTGAAATTGGTTGCAGGGGCGAGATTCGAACTCGCGACCTTCTGGTTATGAGTCAGATGCGCTACCAGACTGCGCTACCCTGCATTAAATGTTTAGGTATACCTATTTGTTGTCGAAGGAATCATCTATCAACTGCGCATATCCGATTATATCTGTCAAGTTATCCTGTTTGTGACAGTTCACCTCACGCAGGACTTTCAAGATAATCATATAGAGTGGGTGGGAGCTAATAGTCCCAGACTCACACTGACAAAAACCCCCCTCTTCCCAAATGATATCGTGGATCTGAGACATCTTCTCAAACTCTTCCTTGGCTGGACCGTAGTTCTCATTCTTGACCCCATGGATACCAGCAATACCCAGCTCAGTGGCTGTCTTACGCTTGGGCTTCAGCCTCTCGGCTGCTTCCTCTAGTGGGTCGTCACAGAGTGGACAGCTGTCGTCAATGTGGGGTCTGTTATGTATCAGACAGAAGTTAGGTGGTTGTTTATTCATAATAGGTCTCTCCAGTTGGTTAATACTTCGTCGGCTATGTCCTTCTTGGCCTTCAGGGCCGTCAGGATCTTCTGGTCTACTGTTCGTGGACTGTATAGGTCGACGTATGTGACGTTCTTGTCTTGTCCAATGCGGTGATTACGATCCTCGCTCTGGAGTCTTGTGTGTAGTGAATATGTATTTGAGAAGTAGATGGAGTATTGAGCAGCGGTAAGAGTAATTCCTTCAGCTCCTGTCTTGTTAGAGACAAAAAACCTACATTCAGGATCATTCTGAAATCTGTTGATTGCTGCTGTTCGTCCCTCACGACTAGTATCCCCGAAATAATCGACGACACTTCCTGCACCGTATTTGTCTTTAAGGTATTCGCAAACGCTGTGTATATTCTGTCTAAAGGCGCACCAGATGATTGCTTTTCCAGTAAATCCACTAACGATATCATCCAACGCTTGAAGACGATTATTTGGTAGTTCATGTATGACGTTCTCATCATCTATCAGGAAGCCAGAGACGATCTGCTGTAGCTTCATCATTACGGTTAGGATGTTTTGGGCTGTGACCATACCCGTTGCTGACTCCTGCTCCCCCAGTCGGGCGACGTAGAGTTCTTTCATTTGTTTGTAGAGCAGCTCTTGTTCCTTGTGCATCTGCACTTCAACTGTCTGATACAATTTCTCAGGTAGGTCCAAACACTCGGACTTGAGTATGCGGTCTGAGAATGGTTCAATAATTCGTTTAAGGTATCCGAGTTTGGTATATCCCACCACCTGATTAAATCGTTTACCAGAGTTGAGTATGATTTGTCGCTCAATTGAAAATGTATTGCGGAAAGCCGTGAAGGAAGTGAATGGAATACTACCACGGTCGAGGAACTTGCATTGCGAATAAAAATCAAGCGGGCCTTGCGTAATCGGAGTGCCTGTAAGGATGCGACGGTAGAAGGCAAGACCTCCGAGGTGAATCGCAGCTTTCGTTTGTTTCGCCCGAGGCGTTTTGATAATCGTGCTTTCATCAACTACCATCATACATCTATATTTTCTGAGGAACTCCTCGCAAGCTTCAAATCCTGCGGCGGTCCTGATGGCCTCGATGTTAATGCAGAACCATTGGAAGTTACGGTCACAGGTCATGAAGTTATTCAGCTCACGCTTGGCCTTCAGGCTGTTGGGTCTTCCCTTCCAGTTGTAGATACTGGGTTCTTCGTAACTGTGAGCTGGGAGTTCCTTCTCAGCCCAGTTGGTGTGAATACCGTTAGGAGCTACGACCAGGACCGCATCGATCTCGCCCTTATCAAAGAGATAGTTGGCGTTGTCGATGACAATTTTGGTCTTCCCTGCTCCCATTTCGTGGAAGTGTCCCCAGTATTGTTTGTCCTTTGCAAGTTCAAGGGACTTAGCCTGGTGATGGAATGGTTCCGTCTTATAGTTCATCAGTAGACATAGTGTTTATCTGTTTCAGGTTGTAACAAGAATACGTTCTCCTTTGCTCGGGTCACTGCGACATAGAACAATCGATGTTCTGGGTCTGGATTCGCGTTGTAGGCATTCCATGTTTGGAAAGTCATGTCCGGACACACCACCACATTTTCGCACTCCATTCCCTTGACTCCGTGAATGGTAGAGATCGAGATGCGAGGGGAAGTGTCTCCATTCTGTATAAATGCATTGATTGTGTTACGTTCTAGGGCCGATAGCTTAGTCAATTGCAGGTCCCAGGGCTCAAATCTGTATAGACCTAACTCTTTTGCGTCATTTGTTGACAGCTCAGCGTCGTGCGGCAGGTCCTTAAGGTTCTTCAGGAGCCCTGGTTTGTATTCCTTGCCCGCCTTCATGTAACGGACGATGCTGGCCAGCTCCCCCGCCGCAATCATCTGGGTCTCATAGAAGTGGTGCCATGCCATAGCTCTCTCAAATAACTGGGAGTCAAAGACGGTGGGTCTGTTCATTCTATACATGAAGCCCAGCTTCATTAAATGCTGCTCGAACCGAGTGAAGAAGTGCATGTTCCTACACAGAATCATCCATGTCCCTTCAGACATATCTATTGACTCCAGAGTTACACCTGGGGACACCTCCCCAGCAGTTCCCTGTCTGGGAACTATTTCTTTATCTATTCGTTTGGTTAGCTTGGTCACTATGGACTGACTAAGCTCCTGGACACGCTGGGGCACACGATAGGATTGGGTGCGAAGCTCAGTGTGAGCGGATGGCAGGTCGATAAGAACCGATGGATCGGCCCCAGCGTATTCATAGATTGCTTGGTCGTCGTCTCCGGCGATATAAATTTCCTTTGAGAAGCTCGCTATGTGCTCTATAACGGCCCACTGTAGTAAAGTGAGGTCCTGGGCCTCATCTACGATCAAAGCGTCCACAGTCATGCGTGGGGCACGTGCTAGGAAGGTTTCTAGCATGTCTGTGAAGTCTACCTTACCATACTGGGTCTTGTAGGTCTTAATGGTGCGGTCTACGAACTCCAGCTCTGCCATCTTGAAGCGATTACGCTCAGGATATTCAAAGTAGGCTTCTTCCACAGTTATACGGCGATTACGGGCCAGAGCTATACAGCTCATCAGGTAGTCTCCCTTCCTGATTTGTCGTGGGACCAGGAGGTTCTCTCCTGAGTAGGACTGTGCTTGGGGGGAAAAGCTGATGCCAGTGAGGTGAGCTATCTCAAACCAATCCTTGTTTTGCATTAACTCACATGAACCCATCATTCTATAGCACAATGAGTGCATGGTTCTAAAGAACGGAAACTGCTTCTCATTCAAAGAGAATTTAAGACAAGCTCTATCCCGTGCCTCATAGGCACCAGCTCTGGTAAATGTTGTGAAAACTATACGATCTGGGGCGATTCCTCTGTTCAACAGGGTCTCCACCACATCCAGCAGACGCGTTGTTTTCCCGCAACCCGCCGGAGCGACGATTTTTGTGACCTTGGCATTATCCATTTTCGAAAAATCCTATTTTTGTGTTTTCACCCAATTGTAAAAAAATTGTAAAGACTAAAATACGTCGTCTTCGACTATTACGTCATTATACCGTCCCGATTCGCTATCGACATTAGCTGTGGGAACTCGCCAACATCTAATAGATCGTCCTTCCACTTTTCGAACGGTTGATTCTGCTTGAAGCCGTCCTTTAAGAGAAGCAATGATTCGGGAGTGATCGAGTAACTTGAACCTTTGAATTTCCAAGTATTTTTCAAAGCTTTGTAGTTTAAAATAGATATTCGTGCCGTCATCGTAGGACACGTCTCTGATGAGATTCTCGGGTAGCTCAGTAGGTGGCCGTGACGATAGATATTCCCGAAGCAGTTCTTCCAACCTGCCTTCCGGAGTATCCGCATCAGATATTGCCACCTCTGTAACGTGCTCCAGAAGGTCGTTGACGTTTTCCAGCCATTTATTGGGTTTCGGTATAGGAGGCATGGCATTAAGTGTTTCCATATATCTTCGCTGAAAAAGTCTTGGATTTTGGAGCTGCTCCGTAGAAAGACTGATACGTTTAGTCCCTCCTTCAGTTTTAAGGTCTAAAAGCCAGAGTGGTGGAGATGTATTGTATTTAGTGAGGCTGCGATTGCCCTTGAATACACTGGATTCTTCATCAATTCCATAAGCCCGCTTTTTGCAGGCAGTAGCATTGCAGAAGTTGCAAAGCGGCGATGTCTTACACCCATATCTATAATCTTTATTTTCATAACTCTTTACCGTCCTTTTTACTTCTTTTTCGCTGAGGGGCTCTGCCATCTTGGAGTTAAGCTCCATAGCTTTTTCTTCCAAGCTCCCTTCTGGATTTTTCTTTCTAAGGTAAACAAGTGCGTTTGCGAGCGAGATGTTACGATTATTTGATACTCCGTTTGCCCAGATTGTCTGAAGGCAGGGGGGCCCATCCGAGAAAAGCCCACCTTCGAGTTCTGCGGGTTGGAATTCAGACAGGAAACCAAGTGTGATTCGGCTGCTTTCAACGAAGGAGATCCAAGCTTCAATGTCTATTCCTTCCCCATTTTTTCCTAAGCCGTAAGTAGTTGCACTGCTCCCCCCAAAATAAGGGAGATTAAGCCAGTTACCACAATCTGGGACACCATCGCCCGTTTGAACCTTCGTTTGCTTTGGGAAAATTTCTGACTTGGAATACCCAAGAACTGCCGCGATGCGAGCAAGTTCGGGTACCACATCCTCAGCACTATAATAAGCGTCAAAGAAGATGTATATATGCATTCCGCCAGACTTAGATCTGACAATACGAACAAAGGGAATGAGAGCATAGATATTAACAGCAAGTTCCTGTAGATCTCCCGTATAGTCATCAACATCAATTGCTCCCCATGAGCAACTTGACTTGCTATTAATCGGGGCGAGGCCCACGCCGACACGCCGTCCCAGGTGTTCTTTGAAATCTGCGAGAGTGGCTTGCCGTCTCTCAGTCCAATAACGATACTTAACTTTAAAATTCTTAGTAGACTCATCTTTTAATTCCATTGCACGGCCCACAGCGAGGTCCGTTGGTTTGTAGAGATCAAATAGCTTTTGTTCAATTGTCATAGAAAGAGCAGGTGGGGAGGTTACGCCTCCCCACCCTTTTAGGTTGCCAGGTCCCTTATGGCCTAAAACACTTCGTCTGGTTCTACAGCCGCATCCCCACCAGAATCTGGAAGAGAGAGTTGCTCACCAGGAGTGGGCAGTGCAGTGATTGCTGCTTGCTGAGTTGCGAGACAGTCCTCAAGGACCTCTGCATCATCTTCTAAGCTCTGAACATTACCCGCAGCAACACTCCAACAGAAGAAATTTCCTTTATCATTCCGCTCCGCAGTCCTGTCGAGCATGTAGCTCTGGCTGAAGAGAAATGGAATCATATCGGTTTCGTCTGGGTATTTGAAACGTGCGATTAGTTTGTTCAGGGGGCGACCAGCCGTTCCTAGGCTAGTGCTACTGAATACAAGAATACCTTCTGTCCACTCTCCGTCTTTCAGGAACTTAATCCCGTAATACATCGTGTAGATAAGGTCGTTGTCCCCGAGGAACTCCTTATATTGGTTGTCTGGAGAACCCTTACGATAACGCGCATCCGCCACGATGGACAAAGGGTGGTGGCCCACGAGGCCGCCTCCAGCAGTGCGCGGTCGCCACTCTGCGTAGAGTGTCTTCTTTGCAATGACCAGGATTTCTACGGGACGAGGAAGCACCTCCCCCGTTGCAGCGAATACGATATCCCCTGCGCGGGCTCCTTCAATGTGCTTGTCCTCACCATCGATTAGCTCAGGTGAGTTAGCTTGAAGCAGCTTTAGTATTGGCATGGAATCGGCAGGATCGAGTTGATCCATACCTACGCCATTTAATCTATCTTGTAGTGACTGTGACATATATGTTTACTTGAATGTTACTCGCTGTCCTTCATAGACACCGAATTTTTCTTTGGGGAGATCAGCCCCTTGTTCGATTTGTTCCCGCACAAACGCTTTGAGCGTGGACGGGTGAATCTTATCTTCTACAATAACGTCAATTCCAATATCGGACAGAGCACGCTTGGCAGCAGTCCCTAGTTCCGACTGTCCCTTTGGTAAAGCGACAGAGAAACCAGACTTGATGATACCATCGTGGTTGTTTGCTTGGAGCCATTCAATGGCGTCAGACCAAGCGGCTTGAGGAATCTTAGCGTTGTAAAATTTGGTGAGAGAGATCTTGGTGCCATCATGCAGCACAATCTCTGTGATGCCCAAGTCCTCCATTTGTTCTGGGAGCATAACTTCAGCGATCTGATTGTAGTTAGCTTTGGCCTGAGCCAGTTCTTGCTCCTTTTCCTTAACAATAGTGTGCTTCTGCTTCATAGCAGAGCCGAGTTTCTTGATTAGATCAAGTTGTGAGTCCGCCATTTCTTCGACGGGTAGAGACATTTGTTCGCTCATTTAGTGAATCGGGTTGGGTCTTGTGAGATTAATTCCTGAACATTATCAAACCTATAGTTTGGTAAGTCAAGAATTGCTATTCGGTCTTGAGATTTGCGTTCCGCTTGGATCTTCTCGTGGAAGTGCCACATCTTGATCTCCTTGGTCTCGGGGTGCTGGTTCATCAACCAACAATCTCGGCCAAGCATAGTTCTCCGAAGGAGCCATTGAAACTGGGATGGTCGGATACGTGGGTGGGCCGCCGCTTGGGCCTTCAGTTCCACCCAGAACTCTTGCGAGATCAAAGTCTTTTTGTCTTCTAAGAAGCGATAGGACACGACCGATAAGTCGGGAATGCCTGCCATTGTGGAGCTTTCCAGACGGATCATATCCCACCACGGCCCAGGAGGTTTTGGTCTGTGAGATTTTAGCGATTGGTAGAATTTGGTTTCGGGTTTATTCATATTATTTTTTACGTAACTTAGGGTAACTATGTACGCCTTTGTAGCCTCGGTCATTGGGGCTGCCTAACTTGATTGCTCGTTCCCGTGACATGTGAGAGTTGTCAATACTAGATTCGTTATACTCCAACAAACGCCAGAGAGGGCGAGTGTTAGTAAACAGCCAGTTATTTGTTAGGCGATCATTCATTTTACCAGTGGGTTCCTAGTTCACAGTCAGCCTTAGTTGGTAGTTCTAAGTCAACTGCATTTTCCATTAAGTATTTGATTCGGTCTGCTTCTTCTTGTCCTGATACCGAATAATTAAGTTCATCATGGACCTGAGAAATGGGGATTCTTCCAGTCTCTCGAAATACGTCCACCATAGCAGCTTTCGTCTGATCTGCCGCGCTTCCCTGAATGACTGCGTTTCCCGCTTTGTTGGTAAATGCTCGTTCAAACTGGTCATGGTTTCCCTCGAAGAACTCTTGAGCTTTTTCGAGTGTTTCAAAGACTCCTCCTGCGTGCTTGAGCCACCAGTATTTTGAGTCCATCTTTCCGGAGAGTTCTCTCTGTCTTGCATCGCGTTTGTATTCCCAGTGTTTACTTGATTGCCATTTCTTGAAGCGGCGTTTCCGTCCAAGGATTGTCTTCACGTATCCCCGACTACCAGCCCGCTTCGCAGTTGCTTCAGAGAACAACTTCATGAAAGGACACTTCTTCATGAGTGGTGCGAGGATGGTGTTCTGTGCTACTTCTTCAGAAACTCCGAGACCTTCAGAAAGTTTTTTGACACCCATACCATAGGATAAACCAAGATAGATTGTTTTGGCTTGGTTGTAGGTGCAATTTGCCGAGTCCTGTATAAGATGATACAGCTTCTTTCCTTCGGCGACATAGTTCTTAGCCTCCTCAGCTCCGCGAAGCTTAAGTCTAAGGCCATAGTGTATTTGGAGTCGGGGCTCTTGGCTGTCGTAGTCAGCCCCCAACCACTGTTCCTCCTCTTCGGGTAGATAGAGTGCACGTAACCGTTTTGCATCAACAAATTGAGACCGTTTTGGGCTTTGTTGGAGGTTATGTCCTCGACAGGCAAGCCGTCCTGTAGCAGTGCCGCCTTCGTCAGATGCAAGTTGCTTGTAGTGTGGGAATACTCTCCCTCCAATACTGTCGTCAATAATTCTTTTACGAACGTATATTGAGCGTAGACGAGAAAGTTCTCTAGCATTTGCAACGCGTCGTATATCTGGGTCTTCGTGTTCTCTGAGAAATTCTTTTGGGAAGCTTGGTTGACCATTTGGGTTTCCTTTGGTTGGTGGTGTTCTTGGGTGGGTTAAATTCTTCTTTTCAAACATGTGGAGCAAGAATCCTTGCGTCCATAAATCATCGGCAGAAATGCCAATTTTCTTTAACAACTTCTTTTCCTGACTCCCCCACTCATCATCGAGCTGGATAGCTGCCTCCATGTCTATGCGGACGCCGCGTTCCGCCATAGCTAAGAGGATCGGAAGAACCTGGTGTTCGAGTTCCAGGATCTTCTCGACCCCCTCGGAGCGAATTAAAGGTAGTTGTTTCTGGTAGATGTCGTAAGTTAGGCGGGCATCCATTTCGGCGTATGGGCCTACGTATTTCGCGTGGAGTTTCCACATCTCTCCTTTCGGATCGACGCCGAAGGTGCTTGCAGCCGTGCGTAAATCTTTTTCATCTTTTCCGATGCCCAGATAATCTGTAGCAAGGGCATCAAGGGAATATGAGCGACGTTCTTCATCAAGAAGAGGTTCAACTAGCTGGACATCCCTGATGGAACATTTCGGATCGATACCTTCTCTCCTCAGCCACCCTAAGTCATATTGTGCGTTGGCTAGGAGGATGGTTCCAGTGTAGGTCTGGAGTTCGTCCTTCAACCAGCGTAGAGTCATATTCGGGTCTAGGTTCCCACCGCCAAAGTGCCTGATTGGATAGTAGTTCTCCCAGTCGCCAGCTGCCAAGGCAATGCCAACTATTTGACCGTCGCCAGTGGTCCAACCAGGCCCGAGGGTTTTTAAATGGGGGTCTTTGGTCTCCAGGTCCAAAGCAATAAAAGGTTCCTTTTTGAGAGATATAAATTGCTGTGGGGCCGTCCATGAGCTTTTTGGCGGAAATAGGTCGAGTTGTAGAGACATTGTTCAGTTCACTAGTTTCATGTCATCATTTCTGTCAAGCATCAAACTCCCGAACCAATCATCGGGTATTGGTACTTCTTCGTCTCGGAGAAACTCGTTCGTTGGAAGTTCTTCTGTCCCGAAGAACGATTGATGGTATGATTGTTGACTGGGGTTGTATCTTTTTTTTTTAAATTCTCCAGCCACTCTTCGGGGAACTCTGCATCGATAGCCAAGAGATACATCTCAAGGAGAGCCACAGTAGTTTCCTCAGTTACTCCGGAGTTCTCATACATCTCACGGAGGCTCCCGATGTCAATAAACTCAGAGAGATCCGCTTCATATTTGGTTCCTGCATATGTAAGACGAACGTCTACATCCAGAACCTTATCGCCCATCTTGCCCAGTGTGATATGGATGCCATCTTTATCGATCTCATCCTGGTTATCAGTGCCGGAGGCGAAAGCTTTGGAGCTACAGTGGTGGTGGACAGTGCCCCCCACGATCCATTCTGGTCCCCAGAGGTCGCGTTGCTTGTCAAATTCGGGATCTTCGGTATCAGCTTCTGTGTGCATTCCCATCATAAACTGAGGAAATACCCAGATGCCCCACTCTTGTGTGTCCATATTGAACATCAAGTTAAGTTGAGCCTCTTCACCCTTATGGACCACATGGGTCTTCCGCATAAAGCCGAGGACCTGTGCCCAGACATCCAGACCAATCTTCTTACCTTTGTAAACTAGGGAAGCAGATTTCAACTCAGGCAGTTTGTGCTGACGATAACCTTTGAAAAGGTCATCTTCAAACTCAGTGTAGACTCTACCCTTGTGCTGAAACAGCTCTGGGGAGGTTCTCTCGTTGTTCTTCAGTTCCTGGGTCTTCTGATTCATCTTCTGGGAAGACGTATTCTTCGAGTTGCCGCCCTTCGGTTTTGAAGAGTTCTTTGATGTTGTTTTTGATCGCTTCATAGTAGTCTATTGGTGCTGTGGCTTCGCTTACATTAACTTTGCCTTGCCACAGGGATGTAAAAGTCATTTGGGTTGCTATTGTATTTGGTGCGTTGAAGATACATCTCCACAACTCGCACCGATAATGTTCCGCTTGGGCGTTGTAAAGGGCTACGATGTCGTCCCATTCTTGGAATACTACTACTTTTTTAACTGAAGTAGGTGGTCGGGAGTCTGGACGAAGAGGTCGTTTCGTCATTGTATCCAGATCCTCGCTACCTACGAAGTTAAGGTAATCATGGAGGGCACTGAATACGTTGCGCGTAAGTGTGATGTCACGATATGTGCCCCATACTTCGTAAACATATTTATATATTGTTCTACAAGTTGTTGCACTGATACTTGGGTCAGTTCCCGTTCCATTTACATAATGATATATCTCTCCACAAAGATATTTAATAGAAGTCTCTGTATTTCGAAAATTGTCGAATTCTATAATATCTATTTCATCGTATTCACAATAGAGATCACTTTTATACTCCCTGTGCTTATCGATACGTGTAATTAGATTCAGGAGAGAAATTCTCGCCAAACTGTTGATAATGGCTGTGTTATCGAACACGCCTTTTTGGATGTCAATCATGCTTCGAGTCTTTATTTATCTAGATGTTCCCGATATTGCTTAGTAGTAATATACTCACTATAACATTCCCCAACTCTTATATAATACGGAGTATAATAATATACACCGTCTATTTCTTCCTGCGGGGCACCATCTTGTATGCGACGAATATAATTGTTCGACCATACGTAAAGCAAATGCATGGCGTGATCTGCGGATCTTGCGTTTGCGAGAGCCAATTGGGGATTTGCTTGTTGCTCCAGTCCTTGACAGCTTGCAGGGTCTCCTGACTTATCAGTGTTTATTTCTGGGAACTGAATGCGTGGATCGTAAATTCCACTCTTCCACATCGGGAAATAAATGTAGGCTTCTGAGTCGAAATAGTCGTTGCCGAGGATGATGGCATAGGTATTGTTGGGAACATCGTGCTCTAGGTCTGAGTCAGCCAAGCGATCCACTGTCGCCAGGACAGCTTTACGGGCGACATGATTATCAGCGCACGAGAAGACAACATCTTCGTCGCCAGGGAGTCCTGTCCCCGAGGTGAACCACTCTTTCTTGATGACGAGCTTCTTAACCCAACCTTGCCAGTTGAGTGTATCCGCGAGGGCTTCTGCTTTATTCTTTCCGACCATACCTGGTCCGAATAGTTGTCGTTCCAGGTTTCGTTCTTCGAGAATATCTTCATCGTATAAAGTTAGTCGGTTAATTTTAACTGCTCGCAGGAGCAGGGGAAGTAAGTAGCTGGCGGACCCTCCGCAGCCTACAACGGTAATGTTTAATGGTTTCATCGTCTCCTTGAGTTAAATACTATATTATGAATAGCATCGGGTGTTATTGCTCTAAATCCTTTGGTTGGAGCGTCTCGATAATAGATCTCATGGATTCTATCTTTTATTTCCTGACACTCCTCAGCCGTTCCAACACTTCCATGCAGCAACAGCTCAAAGTGGTGCTGAGTGAGTTTCTGTTGATCCAATGAATGGCGTTTAGTTAATGAGGCTAACATATCTCATCACCGCCCTTTCCTGCGATACTTCTGGCTCATCCTGCTCTCTTAGAAAGTCTACAAAGGCACGCTCATTCCCGAAAGTAGTTTCTGGTTGTATAGGATTCATATCCTGGTCGAGCTTCATCCAGTCTATATTGTAACTCAGATCCTCATTGAAGTTGGACTCCCAGACATATTCCCAGAGAAACTTTACAAAGTTCTGGTCAAGAGCAGGTTCAAATTCGTCTTTTTCTCGGCGACTTATGTCGCCAAGACATATCCTGGTATCCGGATAGTTATTAGGTAGTGCGGTTTTGTAGATGGTGTCCCCAGTGTTCGGTTTAAATACCAGGTAAATTTCATTAAGGGCCACATTGGGTCCTTCTTTTCTACAGTCTATGAACATGAGCATCTGTCCCCAATCCCAAGGAATGTTGAAGGACACATCCTTTTTAATCATGTCATCCCCCGGGCTCCTACTTCTTCGTTTGAAGATAGATGGTCGCATATGGACACCATCCCTCTCAGTGTGTGCAAGCTTCCAGTATTCAGTCCAAGGGATACTATTGAAGTTCAAGACGTAGATACGTTCTCCAGTAGCATCAAGGACCGTAACGTCCTTTGTCTCAGGTTGGCCTTCAATAAAGCTCAGAGCATTCTCAATCTTGAACATCTTGCCCAGATTGCTTAGCTGGCCCTTAGCTGCCAGTGTGCTCAGGATAGCAGCTTCTGTCCCAAGCAGTGTCTTGTTGACGGTCTCGGTAAAGACCTGTCCATTTTCGATGTAGATTCGTTCGCTCATTGTATAAAAAGGCCCGAGGAACAAGTGTTCCTCGGGCTAAGATCGTAAGGAATAACTCTCTCTTTACGATTTGTCCGCAGCTTTCTTTTCGAAGACAACTGTATCACCAGCTTCCAAGGCATAGACTTCAGGGTCAACTTGGCCGCCATTGACTCTGGCAGCAGCACCTTCGGGTGCACTGATCTGAGATGCAGTTGCAGGATTGCTGAGGACATTGGCCAGTGTGGTTCGAGAACCATCTGCTTGTGTGTCGCTAACGGAAAGGTCAACTCGACGCATTCCGATGCGGGCAATGATATCAATAATCATGATTATTCGTGGTTTGGGTTATTATTGTTCGTGAACAAGGCTAAAGGTGTATCGACCATATCAATAAGCTCGCGACAGTTCTTGAACATGGCGTATCTTGTGGCCCAGTTGTTGTCTGTGTGATACATCTGGGTAACTAGTTCGGGAGTAAGTCCTGCTCGGATTCTTTCTCGAACAGGCACGGAGAGCCTGCTTCGTTCGCTAAGTTTGCAAACTAAATATTCTGTCATGAATGCCCAACACTCTAACCAGGCACGCTCGTGATAGAGTTGCTCTGACACTGGCTTCTCAGTGATGAAACCAGGGCGACAGTTCTTCAGCTCATCGAATATCAGTCTCAAGTGATTGATCTTGATAGTTGCGTTGGCTGATGACACTGGGTCCTCACGCACTACTTCACCATCCTGGCGTAGTATTGTTTGAATTGGCAATGGCAGCGAAGGAGTGTCCTCAGTTGTGTTGGGTTCATTATTTGCCTCAACCCCTGGGTTCTGCTCTTCTTCTGTTGCTACTTCTATTTCGTCTTCGTTCATAATTTCGTTGGTTGTCCTTTCAAAAAGTTCATCAATATTCTGAGTGTTCCTCCTCGCGGGTATTCCTCTTGAAGGTATACTCTGAATATTTGGTGTTGTTAGACGGATTCTGCCAACCCTGACGCCCTGGTCGGGGTGGGTATCCGTGTTTGTCGGAGTAGTAGTCATAGCCTTCCCAGAAGCCTCTAACTATTATGCGAGTGGTGGCTCCGACGATAATTGTTGTTACAGTTTTTGCTAACCAATTCATGATGATATTTTGCAAGCAGGAACCCAACAATCATTGCTGGGATAGATAATATTGTAAGTAATTTGCTCATAACATAGAAAAACCCCCAGACCCTAATGGATCTGGGGGTTCCAGTGACGGAGCGGCGTGCAGATATAGTAGTTGTGATGGAGCACATGTGCCGCCCCAAAAATTAGCTACGAAGAACTAATTTTGCAGTCTGTTCAGACACGGACGCAGCTTGACTTGCTACATAACGCTCATACTCAACGTCAGTGATAGCAATGGCACCGTTCTCATCTGTGGACAACACCTGAGCCTTCGAGATGAAAGCCTGGAGTGGTTCGATCCGATCAGCAGGGGCTACCTTAACGGTAACAACTGGACACGGTGCGTTAGTTACTGCGTGGTCAACGAGGGCTTCCACGTTAGATGATACATTCGCGACGTTAATTTCGCGGGATGTGGTTTCTGCGTTCTGGAAGAGTTCCAGATTTTGTTGGGCGTTTGCAATCGCCTGTTCTTTGTTTACTTGCATATTGCTATGGGTTTTGGTTTCACATGTGAGACTATGCTCGTTAAATATTTTATGTATTTTATTTAATACTGGTTGTTGATTTAAATAATACTGAACATAACACCATCAAAGCCCAGGTTTCCCAGTAGTTCAGTGTAGGAAGACCGAATTTGAGGACCACTACCCAGTTCCACAGCCACATAGCGGGCCATGCTAGGAGCAAACCAGTACCGAACACGAGTATTAGTGCTGTGATGATTGTTGCGATTTTTCCAATCAGTGTGTCCATAAGTGTATTGAGTGTTTAGTGTGTAATGAAAAAAGGCCCCACCTCCGGAGAGGCAGGGCCATCATATGATCAGTTAATACCCCACGTATTAAAATTGTATGTCCTTCTTGGTGATGAATACGTAGGTCAGACGTTTAGTCTTAATACTACCACCACCACACCGAATTTTCTTCGTTTCGAAGGTGCGGGGGGCGTCCTCGATCACATATTCAGGGACGCCATGGTTGCGAGCTTGGTTCTGAAACATCCAAACACCCTGAACCACCTTACCACCTATGATATCATATTCATAGATTGTGTCTTCTTGGGTTTGGGACATCCTACCCTCAAGGAAAACGTCGTTCTCAGGCACCCGAACTTCCTTGGGTTCTTCGAATACGTTGTGGGAGTTGTCCCAGTGTGGGATGATCTCATCGCCTCTTACCACCACGCCTGGTGAGCTGCGGCGGACAGTTTGGACACAGTCCCCGATGCGCGGCTTGCGCGGGCGGAGGTTGTTGTCCTCATCATCGATATAGCCATATTCATAGAAGTATGAGTTCACCTGTGATTTAGCTCTGAGCCAAATGTCATACAGGGTCTCATTGCCAACTTGGAACTGGCGGTATTGTTTGGGGCACCATCTCTGGTGCTTGGTCCAATCGATGCCCAATACTAGGCAGACTTCCATATATTCTTGACCCAATGTGAGGTCACTTATCAGTGGGGATAGCTCCCCAGCAGGTAGGTCATTGTACATCCAAATACCTTCCCGTGGAACGGAAACAAAATCAGGATAGAACCTGTGGATGGTGGCCGTCAGCTCATTGAATCTGTCAGCGTGATTCCATTTACGTTTCTTATATCTTTCAATCTTGGATTTTACTATCGTATTCATATATTGGATAAGGGTGCCGTGCCCAGAGCTACTACTCTTACGTTTTCTATCGTGATGTCTATTGGTTACCTCGTGCAGTGATCTTAACAATTCCAGGTGAACCTGGGTTGACAGTTATGTATCGTGAGTTATACCTCATCATCGTGCAGTGAACGCCCTTGGAGCGTCTGGCTCTGGGCTCGGGCTTATTGATGCATATGTAGCCATATGCCTTGGTTATGAAGTCCTTCGAGACTTAAATTGAATGGAAGGTCCCCGAAGGGACCCCCCAGTTTGGTTAGGCGTTCATAGCCTGTTCAACCTCATCAATTGGATCTCCCAATTCTTCGGTCGGTGTGGGTGTAAAGTAGTCAGTTGCGTCCAGCATTGCATCAAGCTCAGTATCACTGAGGTTGTCGTTGGCTACGCTGTTGATGTAGACAGTATCCGGATAGTTTCCACCATCAGGATGTTCGTTGCCAGTTACGATGCGACAGTTGACAGCAGTGCCCAGCATATTCCACGGATTACTATCTTCAGTGCGAAGATATTTGTGGATGTAGTGACGCACCTGCTTAGCAGACATGTCTTTGGTAGCCAGACGGAACTTAGGTGAAGCAGCACATACGCTGTTGTATGCTCCGTTCAGTTCGTCAGTCACCATGTTCATGCGAACGTAGATGATCTTGGTCAGGTCTTGGGGGTCACGATTAGGTGCCTCCAGACGTAAGTTCAGATTCTCGCGTGCATCAAATGCGTCGCGGATCTGGATGTCAGTGACGACGAGTTCAATGTTCTCGTCGATAGGTAGTGTGTGATTACTATTACTCATATTTATACTTTCGTGTTGTCCGATTATTCGGTTATTCAGTTAATCCTTCGTAAGGGTTAGATGTGTCAGGCTTAGAATTTCTATCTTCAAAGCCTGGTGGTGTGATTATTTGCGGTCCCTCACCTGCCTCTTCTGGAGACATGGGAGCAAGCGCGAATTGTGATAGCTTACCAACATTAGCAGCAGCTAGTTCAGTAAGGTTTTGAGTTAGTCTTTCCACAGCACTCTGAGGGAAGTGCGTGGGAAAGTGTTTATGTAGTGAGGTGCAGCATGAAGCAATTGAGGGGTGAATCTCCCCTATCATACCCATAGCTGTCCAGTTGTTGATGCAGAACTCAATGGCATCTTTGCCAGCAGATTTGTGTGCATCTGGCGGTAGCAGTGATTTAGTCCATGACTTATACCACAGGTCTATCTTGCGTGCCACCATGTCCTGGCGGTCCTGCTCAGCTTCATCCAGAAGGGTCTGGAGATCCTCCACTGGTCCTAAGATGTGGCCGTTCATGAATTGTTTGCCCTCAAGGAGAGGGGACACGTGGCATATTAATGCCCATTGTTCAGTTAGAGTTATCATAATCTTTATTCCATATAGTTAGTAGTGTGAGTAGTATTGCACACACCATGATGTTATTTTCTTCTACTTCATCAGCATAACTGAAGGCAGCTATAGCCACGAATATGTAGGCCAGTATTAGCTGGAGTGTTGAGGTTTTCATAACTTTGAGATGGTTTTCATTGCCCATAGACCAGAACTGACGAAGAAGCCAGTGAGTGCAGCCAGGACCATACCACTGTATGTTCCCTTACCCAACCACATCAGTGTGCCAGTGATTAGTATGTCTCCTAATACCTGGAACCTGATGGCTCGGGAGTAGCCCAGCATCTTAATCCACAGGAATATGAAGCCAGCGGCTGTGAGTATTGCAAGTATGAGATTATCCATAGCAGTATGTTGATTCAATTGATTGACTGATCCTGTCTACCAACAGGTCAGTGTGGTAAGTGAGTCTATCGTATTCTTCTGGTAGTCCTATCCAGTCGTTAGGCATGGATAGTGTGCCCATGATACCATGTGCTCCCTCAGTTATGAGTGTGCGCAGGTCCTCAAGGGTCAGTGCCTCGTAGGACACTGTGCAGGATGACAAGCGTGTCATTGCATCACCGACCAGGTAATCGTGGACGGCGATGTAGTTAATGTCATTACGTGTGGTTAGTTGTGTATGGTCCATTTTCATGATTATGCCTTTTTACTTAGGTTGTGAATGTTACGGGCTGTGCGCTCGTATTTAATGTTAGTGGCCTCGGTCTCATAGATGTCCTTGAGGTGAGCAGCAGTGGAGCCGACCTTGTTAGCGGCGGCTAGCATTGCTTCCTTGGGTGTGAGGATCTTGGTGTCGTTGAACTTAGTGGCACCAGCCTGGGCGGCCTTGAAGACCTTGGTCTTAGTAGCAGTGGCTGCGTTATTCATGTGTATGATGCCTCGTATTGCTTTGCGTGTGATATTCATTGTTAATCCTTTATTCATGGTTGAGTGGGGACTATTCCCCAGTGATATGCGCGTGGTTGGGCATTATTGCCCATGTGTCAGTGCAGGTGTGGCCCTACTGGACCGTAGTAACCTACTCATACACACATACTTATGTGCTTATCAGCACTTAGCCCCGCAGGGTCAGGGCTCGGTGGCTGTCCATACATACATATGGCCTCGTGCTGCAACCTCGGGCCTCCGGCCCTTCGTATCCCTCCCTCATTCGGCCCTTGAGGACCTATCGGACGGGGGGGCCTAGGGGGGATTCGAGTTGGTGGACCAGGGGTGGTCCGGACCCAAACAGACAATTTAGTGAATTTGGCCCAATTGTAAAAAAGACCCCTTTGGGGGAGAAAACAGGTTGGTTACACCTGAACTACACCATTACTACGGCCCAAAAGTAACTCCGTTTTCCTATAGTAAGGGACATACCGGTTACGCCAGTTACGCCTATCTGGATAAAAAACTCATAAGTGTCAATTTGATGCACCAAGTATACACTAGTATATCTCATATTTTTTAAAGCCGTAACCGCGTAACTTCCGTAACAATGTCCAAAAAACCCTTATTTTATATATAGGGACGCAGCTACACCTGTTTTAAATTTGCCGTAACCAGCCGTAACCAGAAAATGTAAGTTTTAGTTGACACTAGTGTAAGCACCAGTAGCGTCTCTTACATGAAGTATCTTAGTTTTGAAAAAATAGACGCAATTATGTTTGATTTGAAAGAAGGATCGAACATCGCTCGAATATCACGGAAGCATGGAGTCTCCCGACCCACGATCTACAAGCTCGAATACGAGGAAGGTTCCACATACCAGCGTTGGAAGGACGAATGGGACAGATTGGAGGAGTATAGGTGGGAAAATAGGGATGAAATCATGACTAGTCCACACACTGGCAAAAAGTATAGAGCTATATACGAGGAAATAGTATGAAATTACCCAGTAAACACAAAGGCACTCAGATCACCGATGATGAACTGTTTGAGAAACCTGTTATCAAGAAGCGGAAGTCTGTTATGACTGGCGAAAAGGCCACTAAGGCCCGTTTGACGCATTTTAAGAAGAAGACCCTACCGAAAATAGGTGACTTGATCGATGCTGCGAAGGTGGAGCGGGAGAATCTGGAGGTCATTCAGAAGGAGAGGGTGAAAGTAGAGGAGAAGTTGAAGGAAAGACAGAGGCTCCTGGACAGTGCTCCCAGCGCAAAGGATCAGGCGAAGCTAATTGCGGGGTTGTTTAAGGATATGAAGTTTGAGCCTATTGCTGAGGCTATTAAGTTGGTGAAGGGAAGGGCACTTGATCCGAAGACCAAAGCGCAACTCATTTTAAAATTGGCTGAATGGACGACTCCGAAGCCGAAAATGATTGACACACAGAAGGATGAGAGCATGAATCTCGACATTGCTGTGGTAGATTTCAGTAATGTTACCCAAAATGACCTGAAAAATCAGGTAGAACAGGCGGATGACGCCGAATACGAGCAGTTTACTCTCAAAGACGATGAAAAGTAGTGAAATAGTGCCAAATATGGATGAATACGCCGCGAAACCGTTGAGAACGGTAATAAGTGAGGAACAAATGGAGAAGTTGATTGCATGTAAGAAGCGCATGGATGAAAATGCTGCTAATGGATACGCATCAAATTCCCACATCGCTCAAAATAGGTCCACATCTAGTCAAGTTATCACTCAACTACCGGAGCAAAAAGAGCCTCGGAGTCTTTCTGGCACAGAAGTTGGAGATTCGCCTCCGGCCAAAACTACCTCCCACGGTGCTGCTGGACACACTACTGCACGAAATCAAGCACGCAAAAGAGTATCTGCTAAACGAAAACCAGCTACCAAACGAGGAAGAGCTAAGAGTAAGCATTCAAGCAACTAACGAAGCACAATTTGTTCTCGATAACCCTAAATTCTTAATATGGCAACTATCACTCTGCCAGCAAATAATTGGAAGCCGCGACCATATCAGCTCCCATTCTGGAAATACATGGAAACACACCCCTCGGGGCGAGCAGTTATCGCCTGGCACAGACGAGCCGGAAAGGACCTGACATGTATCAATTGGACGGCAAAAGCCTCAATGCAAAGGGTGGGCCTGTATTGGCTAGTTTTTCCCTTGCTTAATCAGGGGCGACGTATCGCCTGGACGGGTATGGACGGCGAGGGTATCCCGTTTATCGACGCGTGGCCAAAGGAGTTGGTCGCGAGCAAGCAGTCCGGAGAGATGAGGCTGACATTGAAGAATGGCTCTGTCATCCAAATTATGGGCGCAGATCAACCCGACAGGGCTGTAGGTGCCAACCCAATCGGTATGGTTTTCTCGGAATACTCGCTGTGTGATCCGACCATCTGGCAGCTCACGCTGCCGATTCTGGCGGAGAATGGTGGGTGGGCCGTATTCAACGGAACCCCTAGAGGGGAGAACCATTTCTACGATATCCTTCTGGAAGCCCAATCGAACAAAAAGTGGTTCGGCAGTCACTTAACGGCAAGAGACACTAAGGCCGTCACGCCCGAAGCACTGATTGAGGCCAGACAGGAAGCGAAAGATGAAGCCCTGTTCCAGCAGGAGTTCATGACCAGTTTCAGCTCCCCGTTACAGGGAGCCTACTACGCCTCCCAGATGAAGCAACTTTCTAAACAGAATCGTTTTCTTGACCGCATTTCACCCGATCCCAAGTTAGACGTGCACACAGCATGGGATCTGGGTGTTGCGGACAAGACGGCTATCTGGTTCTACCAGCAGTTTCAATCTGAAATCCGAATCCTTGATTACTATGAAAACTCCGGAGAAGGACTTCCCTTCTATATTCGAGTTCTACGAGAGTGGCAGGAAGATAACGGTATCGTGTATGGCAAACACTTTGCGCCTCACGATATCAAGGTCCGTGAACTCACCAGCGGAAAGTCCCGCTACGAAACAGCCCGAGAACTCGGCATCCGCTTCTCCATCGTCCAAAAGCACACGATCGAAGACGGCATCGATCAGACCCGCAACCTACTACCTAGATGTTGGTTCGACAGAGCCAAATGTCACCGTGGAATTAACGCTCTAAAATCATACAAGAAAGAATACGATGCGCTCAGAGACACCTTCAAGCCCAAGCCCCTCCACGACTGGAGTTCCCACGCAGCCGACGCCTTCCGATACCTCGCCTGGGGCTTCAAAGACGCACAAAAAGAACGCTCTCGGGAGCGGATTGGATCACGATACTCTACGGACTACTCTGTCTTTGATTGATGAATGCGAACTCAAACACGTTTCTGCTGGTCTGGACTTCGGTCTCTATGTTGATGGTTACATCAATGGGTTTGTCGAGCTACCTGATACATACTTCATTAAAGGACCGGACGTTCTTATTATGGCCCATCATGCTAGGATCGACCCTAACACTGGTAATCCTCGGGAATATTGGCACATTCACTATCTAGCCACCCGCAAGGGAAAGAATAAACTTGACGTTCTCTTTGATTGGATGCCATATCGTTTACCTGAGATTGGCACGGCCCGCCCGTTCAAGAATAGTTTGGGCTTGCGCTTCTTCAAAACAGAACGATTGTTAAAACTATGCCAGCATTTCCACGATTCATCAGATTCCTCTTCGGACTCCACTTCATTTGCTACCTCGGCGGAGGTGGAAAAGCCCCATCAGTGAGTAATCCCACTCCTGTTGCGTCCGCCCCAGCCGCGCTGGGCCGCGCCAGACAGGGGTCCGACACTTCCAGGGTTGTGAATCCGGAAGCATTTCGGAGAGTCCCCTCAGACCCACGCAGACGAAATCAACGTAGACAAACAGGCACCCCCACCGGAAATACGGACACCACAGCCATTACTGGCGCAGCACTAGGAAGCGGAATCTAATGACGGACGAATCACCACTTTTAAAATCACTCAAGAAGGAATACAGCCGAGCCACCCTTACTCGCTCCACTTGGCAGGACCACTGGCAGCAACTGCGCCGCTGGTGTCGTCCGAACTCACCTGACTTTTCCTCCTCAACAACCAGTCCTCTTAAGGGAGATCGTCGGAATGACGAGATCTACGACTCGACAGCCCCTTGGGCTCTTGAACAATTTGCTTCTGGACTGAGTTCTGTATTAACCGATATGTCAACGCGCTGGTTTGGTATCGCCGTCCAGGGGGTTCCCATGAAGGAACTGTCTCGTGAGGAGAATCAATTCCTTGAAGACGTTTCCGAGAGGATCTATTTCGAGTTCGCATTACCTGACTCAAACACATATACGACCTTAAACGAGAACTATCTTGAAATAGGTGCATTTGGCACTTGTTGTCAGTATCAGTATTGGGATTTCAATGACAGGATGACGAAATTCCGCGCGTGCCCATTGGCAGATTGCTTCTTTATCGAAAACGCACAAGGCGTAATCGATAAAGTCTTTTACCGCCGGACCTTTACTACTCGGCAGCTATTGGACGAGTGGCCTCATCTGGAGCAAGAGTTCTCCGATGATCCTGGTAAGTTTAAGGAAGAACGTGACTGGGAGATCGTTCACGCGGTGTTCCCACGCGAAGAACGCAATATCGATTCATTCCTGGCCAAGAACAAGAAGTTTGCTGCATTTTACTTTTCTCCAGACCTCCCCGTAGTTATTGAGGAGTCTGGCTTTGACTACTTTCCGTATAATACAGCCCGCTGGACTAAGATTGCTGGTGAGACCTATGGTCGTTCCCCTGGAATGAACGTCTTGCCCGACATCAGAACAGTCAACCAGATGCAAAAGGAACTGCTTGTCTCTGCCCAATTGGCAAACTTTCCACCCATCGTAGCCGAGGATGAATCCTTGCTTACTCCACTGGCTGATACTAAAGGGTCTAACCTGACCCTTACCCCCAAGTCCATCATCTGGAAGGAACAGGGGGCGGAATTTCCACAAGCACTCAACTCTGGAATGCAACCTCAGCTTACGCTGGAGATGCTGGAAGGATTGCGTGAGTCCATTACCCGAGCATTCTTTGTAAATCACCTTATCCGTGCGAAGAAGAAGGAACGTCAGACTACCACTGAGATTCTGGACGAGCGTGGCGAAATGATGCGCCAGCTCCAACCCCAGTTTGGTCGAATCAACTCCGAGTTATTGGACAACATGATTAAGACTTCTTACTTCCTACTGGATAACGCCAATGAGCTTCCTGAGCCTCCGTCGTCGTTAGCGGGTCGTAAGCTGGAAATTGTTTACTTCTCTCCCGCAGCTAAGGCCCAACTAGGCACGAAGGCTCAGAATATTTCTGGTTTCTTACAGGACATCACTCCACTGATTAACGTGGAGCCCGCGATCACTCAGGAAATTGAGTGGTCCGAGATCATGAGCGAGTATGCTATCGCTCGGGATATCCCTGTTAAGGTAATCAAATCACCGGAGCAACGTGAGTCTGAAAAGGCCGCTGCTCAAGAACAAGCTGCACAGCAGCAACAAATGGAAGCAGCTCCCGCTATGGCTGGAGCTGTGAAAGACATCGCGGACGCCCGCGAAAAAGACCCAAACCTTATCCCCGAACTTAGCGGACTATTGTAATGAAAAGTATAGTTACCTGGAAGCGGAAACGCGACCTACGTGACGCAATGCTGAAACTGAAAGAAGCTGATCCCGTGAGCTGGGATCTTTTCTTGACACAGCTACTGCGCGACACGAGAGTCATTCCACCTAGATTCTTTAAAGATAAAACTGAACTCGTTGCCGGAGAAGCCCTCCGCCGACTGGGAATGGGCTATCTACAAATTCTCGCTGAGGATGATCCTCAGTCAATTATAACACGCTTAGAAGAAACTCAAAATGAAGGACATCCACAGACCTATGCTTCGTGAAGAAGAAGTAGCCGTTGAACAACAAGAAGCTGGACCAGCTCTTGGAACCGCAGAAGCCCCAGAATTTGAAGCCACACCTGAAGTGTGGAATTCAATGGTAGGCTCTCTGCCCGAAGAAATGCGAGCTGCCCCTGTGTTACAGGAGACCAAGGACTTCGAGTCCTTTGTAAATCAACACCTGAATCAACAAAAGTTGATTGGGAAGAACACCATCGCGGAACCCCAGGAAGACTGGACCGATGACCAGTGGGGAGACCTCTATGGTAAGCTCGGTCGTCCTGAAGACTCAAGTGGTTACTTCGGTGATGAGGAAGGAATCAAAGCTTTGAATACTGAGATTAAGGAAAAGTTCGGAGAGTCTACTCCCGACCTTAATCCAGAAGAACTGGGCCAGTGGGCGGAAACTTTTCATAAGGCCGGAACCAACCCCAAACAGGCGCGTGAGCTTCTCGACAAGTATGTAGAAGTGAAGACTGCCGAAATCACTGCTGCAAATGAACAAGCTAACGAGATCATTGCTGAGAACATCGGGGCTCTCCGTCAAAAGTGGGGGGATAGCTACAACGCCAATAAGGATATGGCCAATCAGGCTTTTGATAAGCTTGCTCCGGACGCTCTTAAAGCTCTTGTTAGTGAGAACTCGGTCTTGGCGAATAACGAGGGATTCCTCTCTTTGTTCCACACACTCGGACTTGAGATCGCTGGCGGGACTCAGACGCAAGGAGGAAGATCCACACCTGGATTCACTCCTAACTCGCCCGCTGCGGCTGAAGCCGAACTCGCGACGATTGAGGCGAACCACGGGACACTGATTAATACTGACCCGAATGGCCTGAATATGGCGGAACGAGCAAAGCGTCAGTCCATCCTGGATAGGCAGATGGAACTATATAAACTGAAATATCCAGAAGAAAGTTAATTTTTTGCTTGAATAACTCTCCCCAGGGGCTACTCCTTTTATACGAAGGGTAGCCCCTCTTCATTTTTGGGGTCCGTCTACGCTCAGAGAGCCCTTGGCCAACGGTAAGGCAAGAATGAGTCCGATTTCGGGCAGCTCAGACGAAAATCTAACTATCATTCTAATATCAACCAAACAATACAATGGCTGAAGTAACTGGAGCAGTAGCTATTACTACTGCATATGTTAATCGGTATCGTTCTGGGTTTGACCAAGCTTTCCAGCAAGGGGACTCCATCTTGAGTCCTTTCGTTGAGCATGAGACACAATCCTCAGAATTCGACTACTACGACCGTATTGGTGAAGCTGATGAAATGACTGAGGATTTGACTCGCTATGGCGATAATCCAATTTCGGAAATCCCGCACGATCGGAGACGTATCGGGCTTAAGGACTACGAACTGGGTAAATACGTAGACGAAAAAGACCTCATGCGTGTCATCACTGACCCAATGAACCCCTATTCCCAAGCTATGATGGCTTCCGGACAACGAAAGAAAGATGATGTCATCTTCGATCGTATGTATGGAACCGCATACACGGGTAAAGCTGGTGGCACATCTGTAACCTGGGTCTCCGCACCTTCCTCTGGGAAGATCAATGTTGGAGAAATCTCAAAAGGTTCTAGTAACCCCATCACTGCTGCTGGTGACTATACGCTGGACGCAGGTAATGTTGAAGGTATTGTCGTTGCACACGACTATACTGGTGTAGGAGTAACTCCTGCCGCCGCCAACATCAACCTGGCAAAGCTAAAAGCCATCCGCTTCACAATGATGCGCCTTGAAGCCATTAATCAGGACAGCGTTCTGAATGTCTTCATGAGCTACTCCCAATTCCAAGCTATGCTCGGAATCGACGAAGTTATCAATTCCGACTACAGTGTTCGTAAGAACCTTGCAGAAGGTAACGTAACTACGTTCTTGGGTTTCCGTTTCATCCACTCGGAACGTGTTCCTGTGGATAGCAATGGATACCGCCGCTGTTTGGTCTGTCTTCCGAAGGCATTCAAGTTGGCGACTGCAAAGTCCCTGACTCTGGATCTCTGGAGAGACAGTGCCAAGAAAAACATCCCATACATGTATATGAAACAGTCTATCGACGGTTCTCGTATGTGGGGTGAGGTTGCTGCTGAAATGCTCTGTGACGAAACCGTTTAATTCTAAATTGAAAGGAAAACTATCATGGCAACTGTAAAATCAGATCAAGTAACTAATATCACGGCGGAGCCTCGCACTCTGCTTCAACCAAACGAAGAAGGCCGCGTATATCGTGCCTACTTCTCTGTAACTGTTGCAGGAACCGAAACGATCGACACCGACGTTTGGGAACTTGCTCGCTTACCTAAAGGCGTTCGCGTCCTGGGTGGTCGTCTAATTCACACGGATCTTGGATCTGCTGGGGACATCGACATCGACCTGGGTCATCGTCCTGTAGATGGCACTGGGGGAGACCCTGATGCGTTTACGGCGACTGCAATCGCTGGACTAGGTGCAGGTGCAGGTCAGATCTCTTGGGGTGATGACGTAGTAGGAGACTTTGGTGTGGAAATCACTGAAGATTCTTATCTCGTTGGTTCATTACTCGATGGTGGATCTGGCGTATTGCAAGCTGGATCATTCAAGGGTTACGTAGATTATCTCCTGGGTGAGTAATTTTGGGTAACTGAGACAACTAAGCTCGATGGGTGGGAAGGGCTAAGGCCCTTCCTGCCTATTTTCTACAAATTATGATGACAGAAGTTCAGATCGCCAACAGGGCGTTAGACGAAATTGGTAAAGGAGAACTCAGCACAATGGCTGATGTATCGTCCACAGGTTCTCTCGTTCGAAGACACTTTGATTCTGTTATCCGGTCTATTATGGCCGAACCCGATTGGTGGGAGTTCGATGTAACTCTTAAAATGAATCCCCAACCGGATGTCGTATATGACGGCACTACTAATACCCATAGATATCGCTACGATCTACCCAACAGGGTAATCATCAAGGGTATCATGGATGAAAATTTCTATTCCATCACCGACTACAAGCCGGAGAAGGACTTTATCTATACTGAGTATAATCCAATCTACCTCGTCTACGTTGCTCCGGTAACTACCTTTCCTGAGTATATCGGAGATGCTATGGTATATAAGCTTGCTGCTGCCATGTCCAAGAAGGGCGAAGGCAACAAGTCGAAGACTCAGTTGCTCCAGGAATACAAGTCGTTCCTTTCAACTGCTCGCAAGCAGTCTAAGCGTCAGCGACCACCTCGTTACTACGCTACTGGAACTCCTTACTCGTATATCGATGCGAGAACTGGACTGAACCCAGCAGACTATCCACCCAACACCTTTGGTCCGTAATGCCTAATGTCATTCAAACAAACATCTCGGCTGGAAAGATCGGTAAGAAAATCCGAGGACGGATTGACAACCCTAAATTCCTTAATGGACTGGATGAGTGTAAGGACTTCATCCCTTTTATTCAGGGTGGCGGAACTAGACGACCAGGCACTGTTCGTATTTCTGATTCTATTGTTAGCTTTGTAGCTTACGATAATGGCCGAATGATTGGCATCAGTGTTGATGATACTGATGACTACTACTTCCTTGATATGGGAGCTGGGAATCTGCGCGTGCTTCGGAGTGACGACACCGCTACTACTGTTACTGGTGCTCAAGCTCTGACTGCCACAGACAAAGTAGATATTGTAGCTACCCTTGCCCTTCCATATACGGATACAGAGATCCCAGATGTCTATGTAAACGCTATTGGTCGAGACCAGATTTACTTTACGCATAAGAACCATGAGCCACGAGTTCTGGAGACTATCGGTTGGACACTTTCAACTGTTCCCTTCACCAGTCATCCCTATGTTAAGTTAGATGACACCAATACAGAACTGAAGATCACCAATGAATCGGAGATCATCGCTTTGAGTTCAGATGCTACTGAAAACTGGGCTACCGCACACACTGCTGCCAGTAATGACTTTAACGCCAACGTCACATATATTGAGTATAAGGTAGATAATGAGTATCTACTGGGGAGATGTCTTGATTCCAATACTACTCCCGCTGCTACAGATCCAACTGCCTCCAAGATCTATATCGATCCTGTCGAGGCTGTAGTTGTTGGTCTGGACCCATCTGCTCGCATGGTAGCCATTGGCTCCGCTGATGCTGACGCAGACAATGACGAGTTCCGCTCTAATGCTCTTGTTTGGAACTACGACATGAAAGGAGCATACGTTCGTATCGCTTCTGAGTATGACCAGATTCGTGATACCACATATGCTGATGGTGAAGTCAAGTGGGGTAAGGTCTCCGAATACCTTGGTGGCAAAGATGTGCCGACAAAGTTCCTTTCCGGTGCCGTTACTTTTGATGACTTCGACTTGGCTCATGTGTATAAGATTACAACATTGGGAACTCTCTCTGTGACTGTGGCCGCTCCAGTAGATAAAACTCTCCCTGCGCCCTACATTGATTGGACCAATGGATTTACTTATACCACACTTGGTGACCAGTTTTCGTGGCAAAACCATTCCCGAGTTAATGCCAGTTCCTCAACTACACGGCTGGATGATATGTCTAGCCTGAAGACTTTCGACGTAGTAGAGGTAGAAGCGTTCCTGGAAACCTCCGCTGGAGCAACCAGTGACCGTCTTGTTCTACAACCCACAGGGAATATCACTGTTCTGGATAAGGACACAGACACTGCTGGAACCGCAGCACACAGTGCAACCATCACTGCCTCCCGCACGGACACTTTCAAAGCATCCACCAATTGGGCTACCACCACTGCATATGTGGTTGGTGACTACAGATACGACTCTGTTGGTGGCATCTCCTATGAGTGCGTAGTTGCTCACACTTCTGGTGGTGGCACATTCGCAGCAGAAGATCAGAGCTACTGGAAAGCCAACGATATGTCTGGTCGCTTCCTTCAACTTCAATTTGGTAATGACTGGGTAACGGTAGAAGTCACTACTATCACTTCCGACACGGTAATTCAGGTGGAGGTATTGGGACCGATCCCTCGGGCCACTAATTCCCTGGAACCAACCGCATTTGTAAACGATGGCCAAACTTCAACTTGGCGGAAATCTGCGTGGGGCATTGATGACTATCCTCACACTGTTACATTCTATGAGCAAAGAATCATTTTTGGTGGTAATCCGACATATCCGCACTACTTTTGGGCATCAAAGCTGGAGGATAATTTCGACTTTAGAATTGTTGAAAATAATGGCGAAGTATTGGATACCACTGCTATTACATACCCTCTTTCATCGACTGATTTGGCGGCCATTAAGTGGATGCAACCTGGTCCTACACTGGTTATCGGCACGGAGCAGAAAGAATGGCAGGTCAAGCCGAACTCCTTCGGACAAGCTTTGACCCAGACAAACATCCGTATCACCTCTGAGACAGAGATCGGTTCTGAGTCTCGCGCATTGCGAGCTGGTTCCAGTATCTTCTTCATCGAGAGAGGGGGCCGTGGATTCCGCGAACTCTATTTTGACTTCTCAGTCGATGGCTTTCGCACCCGCGACCTGCTCACGCTGTCTGATGACATCCTTGGGGATGATACTATCATCGACTTCGCTTATCAGAAGTTTCCAAATCAGTTGTTCTGGGTTGTTACCAGTTCTGGTAAAGTCCTGTCCTTCACCTATGACTCTGAGAATAACTTTTACTCTTGGGCTGAGCATGGCATTACCACTGCTAAGGCAGTTGGTGTCGCTCCACGCACAGGAGCTAATTATGCTGAAGACGCTGTTTGGTTCTCCACCAGCACTGGTGGTTCAGTCACTGGCTTCGGAACTGTGTGGGCACTGAGTAAGTCTTTCCAGCAACCCGTTTCTCCTGATGGCTATAACGGCACCATGATGTTCTTGGATAATGCCACTTGGTTCTCTGAGGATAATGGAGATACCGTCTCCGGTCTTACTGGCTTCACAGGACTATCCTGGTTGGCGGGATTTACTGTAGGTATCGTTATTGACGGAGTATATCGAGGAACACAGCAGGTAGATGCTTTCGGAACACTAACCCTCCCTGTCACCGCAGAATACAACGTGGCTATCGGCTTCATTGAGTTCAACTCGGTCCATATTAAAACACTGCCCCATGCCTCCGCTGGAGTAGCTGGACCCAACTGGGGACGCAATAAGAGATTCCGAAAGGTATTTGCTTATATGCTGGATTCAATGGGTGGCCTTGCTGGTGACGGAGTAGGCACTGCGGAAGAAATTAAGTATTTAAACCAAGAAACCCTGGTTCATGGGCAGACTCCGCTATTCTTCACAGGATTCAAGGAGCTTGACTATGACTGGGTAAGTGATGTAGATCCCCGTGTAGAAATCACCACAAACAAACCATACCCCCTAACTATTCTGTCATTGGGGTATGAAATGGAAAGTAACGAGTAATGGGACTAGAAACAGCAATAATCGCATTAACCGTAGCTCAAGGGGCAGCCAGCGTCGCTGGAACTCTGGAGGAGCGCAAAGCGGTGAAGCAGCAATCTCAAACGAATGCCCGTATCGAACGTCGTAACGCTGTCCAGAAACAAGCCGACCTTAACACCAATGCATCCATCGAGGCAGCCAACCGTAAAGAAAAGGTTATGGACGCTGCTTCGTCCAGGCGTGACATTCAACGTCAGGCTCGCAAAAGATCAGCTCAAACGAAAGCTCAGTCTGCGAGACAGGGAGTCGCTGTGGGAAGTCCCTCATTGGACTCCGTTCTCCAAGACCAGGCAATCGAAGAAGAAATCGCTTTAAATGAAATCAAACTTGACCAAGGCAGATCGGGAGCCGCATCACGAAATCGTGAGCGAGTCTTCGATAGAGACGCGTTTGCAGTCCGAGAAATCGGCGAGACTAATGCACAAGCTATTATTGCTTCTGGTAAAAACAGAGCAAGGTCTCTTGGCTTACAAGCAATCGGCCAAGGACTCTCAACCGCTGCATCAGTCGGCACTATAAAAGCCGCTAACAAGAAGGACTAGCATCCAACAAATCCTATGGCTCTTAATCATATTGGCTTCGGCCCACAGCAGAATAAACTAGACAAATCCACTTTCGGCGACGGAAGCGGAATGCAAGCACTTGCTAACGGAATAGGCGATGTGGTCAAATTTGCCAAGACGGTCAAACGCTTACGCGATGATGAGACCGAGCAGAATCGTGCACGAGACCTCCAGTCTAGTGAGATTCTGGCAGGTGAGGAGATGACAATCGCTATTCGCGAAATGCAACCACAGATTGAGGCTGGTGAAATCACAGCCGAAGAAGCACAAACCCAAGCCTTTAATACTGTCCGTAATTCCGACTATGTTCGGGATTATGAGGAGAAATATGGCTCAACACCGGAATATCTCAATAGACTGGAGTCTAACTCCCGCCTATGGTCTGATGGTGTGGAGCGAGAACAAGAAGCCCAAAAAGGATTGAGCCGATTACAGGGTGCATACGGCTCACTTTCTGGAGCCTCTGATACCATTTTGGCAGGAGATTTGGCGGATGGAGACTATTCCGAGAACTCTGCAAATATCATAACCTCTGCTAATGCACTGAAGGATGCCACGGTCGGACAAGCACAGAGACAATTTGCCCAATCTCAGGTTAATTCTCTGGGGGTTGCGCTGGCTCAAACAGCCCCAACGACTAAAATTGCAAGAAATATCCTATCCAAAACGACTATTTCTGCAAGTCAGCGTGGGACCATCCTACGCCAAGTTAAGAACTTTGAGAAGAATAACAATGGTGCCGCAGACCGCGCTACCGCTGTATTCTTTAATGACTATGAGGCTGATTTACTTGCTGGAACTGATGTCTCTGACCGTATTGCGGAAAAGGAAGCCCTTCTTAGCACTCTGTCCAAGTCTGGCCAAACTACGATGCGTCGTAAACTGGCCAAGGCTGAGATCCTCGGAAACTCAGGTGAGATGTTGGAACAGTCTCTATTTGATGGAGACACTTCTTTGCTGAAAGACACCTATGATTTAGAGAACGGCACAGCCTGGGAAGGTGACGCTGGTCTTTTGTCTGGTGCTGAACGCTTGAGCATTGTTCGTAGTCTCCACGCAAAGCGTATGGAAATGCGTCAGGCTATTACATATAATGGGCCTGGTGGATTCACCCAAGCCGCTAAGATGGTAGATCGCCACCCACAGATCGTAGCTATCCAGGGTGAGATCAACGCAGCTATTGCCGCTGGCGACGAGCACCCAACACATCTTTATAAGAAGATGAGAGATCAGGCTTGGCAGCTCCACAAGAACGCTGGAGTCCCTGAGAATAAGATCATCCCTGTTGCTTCCTATCAGGTCGATGCATATATGTCTGCATTGAGTAACCCCGCTTCCACCGCACAAGAGCGGGTGCAAGCGGCTAATGACTTTGCTGAACAAGCTGGGGAATATACCGTAACGGCATTGAACAACATTGCTGCCAACCCCAAGTCTGGGATCGATCGTAAGCAATTGGGTTCTGCTGTGCTGGTGAACTTCACTAAACAGCACGGGATTCCCCAACCACAGGAATTTATGCAGGGATACTTCAACGCTCAGGTGGGTGGTCAGAACCAAAAGTTCCCATCCCTCCCTGGTCGAGTTAATACTCTGGCCCACAGTGGCAGCGTGGGGAGAGGTATTCGCGACACAAAAGCGGGCCTCACCATCCAGAATACCTACCACCAAGAGGTGGCAGCCGGATTCGATGAAGGACTCACCAACTATATTGCTTGGGAGGCTGTCCAGATTGCTCGTGGCCGCGAACCCACCAATGACCAAATTTCTGAAGCCATTACGAAAGTCGATGAACTTATGGGTAACCTTGTTCGTCCTATCGACGTTGGTGATGGATCAGTTGTCAACTTGCCTACTGAGCCTATCAACGACATCTACGGAGACGACATTGAGCTGGCTGATGAACACTTCAAGATGTTCTCTGACTTCGTGATTGATCCCGAGAGTCAGGACAGGAACGTGCTCTCTGAGTTCGGTAAGTCAGATAACCCCTTCCGGAATGCTGCTGGCTTCCCTGTGCGAATCCTCCCCAATTTACTTGGAGAGGCTTTTGTTAATATTCAGGACACAGAGCTGGTTGGTCTCCTGTTCCCAGGAGCTGGTGGTGTAGACTCTACCTTCGCCAGACAGACTGAGGGGGATGCTTCCTTCGCTCTGGATGACTTCGGTGTATTGTCTGTGGATCAGAAGACTTCCGCAGCTCCTGACTTCACCAAGATGCTCCCCACTGTAGATTGGGGCAAATTAGATTTCCTAGCTATTGATCCTTCACTCAGCAATGATCCTCTATTCGAGGATGTAAATGAGTCCAATCGTGCAGATTTGAACCAGCGTTACTTTAAACAGCACGGGGGACACTTAGACTTTAGTGCTGACGGTCAGAATTTGGTCTTGTATATTCGTTCTACCTCTGATGTAGGTGGAAGACAGATGATCGAGGGATATAATCTCCCCGCTCAGATGATGTATGATACAATGGGAACCTGGCAAGCAACACGCATGAGTCGTGGACTGCTTGGTTCTGTTGTGAATGACCAAGAACAAACTGAGAAGAATCTTTCTGCTGTTAGAGGAAACTAATGCCTGAGCCATCCAAATCATTACTGCGACAAATCGCACAAGAGAAGAACCCACACTTCCTTGCAGAGCCTCCCGATCTCGGCGCGGCTAACACTTTCATTAACTCCGGCAAGCTGGCGTTCAATCAGTCGTTTGGCTCTGCTTTGCAGCGCAACGGCCAAGTTTGGATGGCTGACCGCATGTCTGAGAGGAATGGACTTCCTCCTATCACTGAGGACCAATTCAATGAGAAGTACTCAATGGGAGGTGAACTCCACTGGGAAGAAGGCATGTCCGAAGCTCGGGCTATGCTCCTAGCTGAGTGGAAGAATCAGGAGAAGTGGACTGAGACCAAGCTGGCTGGTTCTGCTCGTAATCACTGGGTATCCTCCTTTGCGGGAGGAATCGCTGGTTCCGTAATCCATCCTATAGACATCGCCACGATGGTTCTCACACCTGGTGTGGGTGTAGTCTCAGGTGTATCCCGAGTTGCTAAGGCCGGAGTTGGTAGTGCACGATCATTTGCTCGACTACGCACTTTTGGCAATTACGTGATGCAAGGTGCAAAGGCTGGTGCAATAGACGGAGCGTGGCAATCCCCCGCCATGCTTAAGCTAAACGGCAATATTCAGGCTAACTATTCGACAGTAGATGCAGCAGTAGACTTCCTTGCTTCTCCTATCTTTGGAGGCTTCCTTGGTGGCATGAGCTACATGGGCCGTAAGATGGTAGCGGGTGTGGATATGCAAGAAACTTTCACAGGAGAAGATGGAGCTAAAACTGCTCTGACTGCCCTGTCCCGTCCGGAGGTAGCCCAGAAGCTATCGAAGCTCCATCGCATGAACGAACTCACCAAGAAGGGGGAAGACTTGACGCCCGAAGACCTGGAAGAGCTGCGTGGTCTATTCCGTGACGAAGAGTGGGGTGCGCAACAAATGCCACAGGTCACTCGGGTTCTCCGCAAGGTGGATGAAGCCATCAACGCAGGTTCTCTGGCTGATGTGCACGCACGTTCACATACCCCGACTTCCGAGGAAGGTGTCTTCATGTCTGATATCATGTCAGACCTGTTCGGTGTAGAGGTTCGCTCTGTTGACATGGGGCCACAAGGTCTAGTTTTTGGTAGAAAAAGCGGGACACTATACATCAATGAGAAAGCCAAAGGAGCCGACTTGATTGAAGCTGTTGGGCATGAGTTCTCCCACTCCCTCAGACTGAGAGAGCCGGAACTGTTCCAGCGTGTCATGGAGGTTATCTCTGAGAACCCCAAGAATAAGAAAATCTTTGAAGAAGCAACTAAGGATATCCGTGGTCGCTACGGCGACAAATGGGATGGCCTGACTAATAACAGAAAGCTGGATGAAGGCTTGGCTCAAACGATGGGTCGGGTGTTCAAGAATCAGGACTTCTGGGATGCTCTAGGGACCCAGCCAGGGACCAAGCAAAAACTAGTCAGTTTCATCAACTATCTGTTCAATAAAATTAAGAGCTTTTTGGGACGAAAACCTAACGACATTCATCTCAAAAAACTCAGTAAAGACCTGGCCGAGATCCTTGCCAAAGCTAACCCTTCACTGAAGGAGACTGACTCCCGTTGGTTTACTGACCCAACTGGGTTCGCTGAGCATGTGTTTACACCTATCCGCAGGGACCAAGTCATCACCACCAAAGTGGCCTCTGAATTAAATAAGAATTTCGACCTTGCTAAGACCAAAGCCGCTGACAGATTAGGTCGCCTTGATGATGGCAATAATCTCTGGTTTGGAGTCCCTCTGGATTCCTGGATTAGCCATGAAGCATTAAGGATCAAAAATGTCGTTGAAAAGAAACAAACAATTACGAATCCAGGACAATTCATCCGAAGGGCACAAGGTATCCCAGTCCT
>Ga0070748_1000131_pt1 | contig 38830 bp, 31 predicted proteins | sample VirMetDEL_Nov_12_FD_77015 | JGI IMG/M metagenome (GOLD analysis project Ga0070748, IMG submission 77015) | Aqueous microbial communities from the Delaware River and Bay under freshwater to marine salinity gradient to study organic matter... | ecosystem: Environmental > Aquatic > Marine > Coastal... | reverse complement strand
TACGAGTATAATTATTAATTAGATAATTGTATTTTCGCAAACTGAATATAAAATTAACAACAATAAAAATGGCAGTTTTATCAAAAATTAGACAACGTTCCGCTTTAATGATTGCAGTAATCGCAATAGGTTTATTTGCATTTATCATAGGTGATTTGTTCAAAAGTGGTTCTTTCAACAGTACATCTAAAGATGTAGGAAGTATCAATGGAAATGGAATAGCATTTGAAGATTTCAGAATCAAAGTGAGTAATGTTGAAAAAAGCGGTGAAGGAATTACTTCTACTGCTGCAGCAAATAGAGTTTGGGATCAAGAGGTTTCTGTAGCTTTATTAACTTCTGAATTTGAGAAACTGGGACTTAGAGTTGGAGAAAAACACATTTTAGAAGTTTTAAAAGCAGATCAAAATATTGGTAAAAACCCAATGTTTATGAATGCAGCTGGTATCTTTGATATTGCAAAATTCAAGGAATATTTTAAATCTAATCCTGCTCAAGCCCAATACTTGAAAGACAGAGAAAAAGATGCTGAGTTAAATGCAAAATTTCAAATCTATAATACATTAATAAAATCAGCTGTATTTGCTACTGCAAGTGAGGCTAAGCTGAAATATGAAATGGAAGCTAACAAAGTGAACTTTGCTTATGTGGCTGGATTATATTCAACAGTTAAAGACAGTGAAGTAAAAGTTACTGATGCTGAAATTGTAGATTATATGAAGAAAAACGAGAAAAAGTTCAAAGCTGATGAATCTCGTGAAGTAGAATATGTTTTAATCGAAGACAAAGCTTCTAAAGAAGATGAAGCTGAAGTTAAATCTAAAATCAACGGATTATTATCTGGAAGTGTGGTTTACAACCAAGCTACAGGTAAAAATGATACTTTAGCAGGATTCAAATCTGCTAAAAATACAATTGAGTTTGTAAACTCAAACTCCGATGTTCCTTATGACTCTACTTACATTGCTAAGAAAGACTTACCAGCGGTTGATGCTGATAAATTATTTAATCTTGCGCCAGGTGAAGTTTATGGTCCTTATATGTTTGGAAAATACTACTGTATTTCTAAATCAATGGGTAAGAAATTAGGAGTAAATGCTAAAGCAAGTCATATCTTAATTAGCTACGAAGGAACTCAGGTTCCAAATCAAAAAGAAATCAGAACTAAAGAAGATGCTAAAGCAAAAGCAGAAGCTATTTTAGCACAAGTAAATGCAAATCCTGATAGTTTCTTAATGTTAGCTTATACTAACTCTGACGATTCATCAGCACAACAAGGTGGTGATTTAGGATACTTTGGTCCAAACCAAATGGTGAAGCCTTTTAATGACTTTGTATTTAATAACGGTATTGGTAAAGTAGGTTTAGTAGAGACTCCTTTTGGTTTTCATATTATTAAAATTACTGACAAACAAGACGGAATACGTTTAGCAACTGTTGCTCAAAAAGTGGAAGCTTCAGAAGCAACTTCAGATAAAATATTTACACAGGCAACTAAATTTGAAATGGATGCTACTGATAAAGATTTTAATAAAGTTGCAAAAGAAATGGGACTTACAGTTTCAGCTCCAGTTACTGTATCTGCGATGCAAGAAAACTTTGGTTCATTAGGAAATCAAAGATCTATTGTAAGATGGGCATTTGAAGATGATTCTAAAGTAGGTGCTGTAAAACGTTTTGAGGTGGCTAATGTGGGTCACGTTATTGCAAAAGTAAAAAGCATTGATAATTCAGGATTAGTTTCAGTAACACAAGCAAGACCTTATGTTGAATCTATTCTTAAAAACAAGAAAAAAGCAGCAATCATAAAAGCTAAAATGACAGGAAGCTCTTTAGAGGCAATTGCTAAAACGGTAGGTTCTACAGTTCAGCAAGCGACTGATGTAGTTCTTGAAAATCCAACACTTGCAGGTGTAGGTCAAGAGGCTAAAGTAGTAGGAAATGCATTTGCATTAGCTGCTAATAAAATGTCAGCTCCTATTGAAGGGAACACTGGAGTTTATGTTGTTAAAAACATCAGCACGGTAAAAGCGCCAGCTTTAAAAGATTTTTCTCCTTATGTTGCAAAATTAAAAGCACAGTCTGCTGGGGATGTAAACAGAGTATTACCTGCTCTTAAAGACAATGCAGATATTAAAGACAATAGAAAACAATTTAATTACTAATATATAAGTAGTTATTATTAATTCCATAAAAAAACTCGATACTTAGTATCGAGTTTTTTTATGCGTTTTTGTATCGCTTTTTAAATAATAAGTTGAGATAGTATCAATGGTTATAAAATCATTTCCTCGTAAGATAATAAGGTATCAAATCCTTTTGAATGAAAATAAGCTTTAGGATTAAACTCTGAGGTGACCATTACAAAATCACCACCCCAGGCACCTAAGCTTTTAATTTGTCCGTTGAAATCAGGAAACAGTGTTTCTTTAATTGTACTAGTTTCTAAAACGTGACTCATCTCTACCTCGTGTTTCTCTATTGCGTGTTCAAAAGTTTCGATTTTCTTTGATAGTATTATGTCTGCTGTAATTTTGTTAATTTTAGCTATGCTTTTTTCTAAATGGCTAGATTTATTATCCTGATAGTTGGCAATGGCTGTTTTGCTACTTTGTTTTTTATTGAGATAAACAAAATAGATGTTTTCAGAGAAGTCAGGATCGAAAGTTATGTTTTGGACAATAGGTTTTCCTTCTTTTAGGGAGTATACTATAGGGGTGTTATTTTGAGCGCAAGCAATATCATAACCACTTCCTCCAAAACTTGAATTAAGTAGCTTAAATGCATCTATACAAGCCCAATCAGCAATGTTGTTAATCAACGTAGAAGAGGTACCTAGTCCCCATTTTTTTGGAAAGCTAAGCTGCGTGCTAATTGTATACCCTGAACTACTGTTCAAAAATTGAGGGTTCATTAAGTAAGCTTCGTGCAAAATCTTAATTAATGTGCTTTTTACAGATTCAGAATGTACTTTTGGCTCAATAATATCAGTAAACAATATGGTGTCTTGGAACCAGATGCTGTCATCGGCATCATAGCTTTTCCATACAATTTCATTATTCGATCCCTCCTCCACAATTAAGTTTTGGCCAAACTTAGTTGGCAATGCAAGTGCTTTGGCACCATCTAATACGAGGTATTCTCCCGTTATCAATAGTTTTCCGTTGCTATAAAAAGTTTTCTTCATTCATTATAAGTTTTTCCGAGCGGTAGTATGACAGCTATCTAAAATTTATTTTCGCATTGCTTCAATAAAGTCAACAACTGCGCTATGTGTAACTGCATGATGTTTAAAATGTTTGCTAATACTGCTTCTTTCGTCGTCATTAGTATCAAACTGGTTCAGAATATTGTTCAGGTGCATTTTCATATGCCCTTCTTGGATACCCGTAGTGGTGAGTGAGCGAAGGGCAGCAAAATTTTGTGCTAAACCAGCAACTGCAACCACTTCCATTAGCTCTTGAGCTGAAGGGTTTTCGAGCATTTCTAAAGAAAGTTTAACCAAAGGATGTAAAGAAGTTAAGCCTCCTACAGTTCCTAGTGCTAATGGCACTTCTAACCAAAAACTAAAGATGCCATTGTCGATCTTGGCGTGAGAAAGACTAGAGTATTGACCGCTTTTAGCTGCATAAGCGTGAATTCCTGCTTCCACTGCTCTAAAGTCATTTCCTGTCGCGAGTACTACTGCATCAATCCCGTTCATAATTCCTTTATTGTGCGTAACTGCTCTAAAGGGTTCTACCTCGGCAATTTGAACTGCTTGGACAAATCGTTGGGCAAAATCTACAGGGTTTTCTATATGCTTTTCTTTTAAGTCCTCAACTGGGCATGAAACTTCGGCACGAACAATACAATTCGGTACGTAGTTCGACAAAATGCTCATTATGACTTGTATTTCTTTTTCTTCGGCCGTAAATAATTCGAATGCTAATGCTTCCTCTTTTAATGTTTTTGCAAATTGTTCTAAACAAGAATTGATAAAGTTAGCGCCCATACTGTCTTTGGTTTCAAAAGTCGCATGCAGCTGAAAATAATTGGGAAGTAAATTTGTTTTGTCTTGTAAGATGATGTCTAGAATACCACCACCACGTTTTTGCATGTTTTTTGTAATGCTTTCCGTATTCGCGAAAAATTTAGATTTCACTTGTGCGAAAAATAAAACTAGTTTTGACTCGTCACCTTTGTAGATAAAATGAACTTGACCTATTTTTTCGGTATTGATAACAGTAGCTTTAAAACCACCACGTGTAGACCAGAATTTAGCTGATTTGGAAGCTGCAGCAACTACAGAACTCTCCTCAATCGCCATAGGTATGGTGCTGAATTTGTTATTTATCAAAAAGTTTGGAGCAACTCCAAGAGGAATATAAAAATTGGTGAGTGTGTTTTCTATGAATTCATCGTGTAGCTTTTGCAGTTTTGCATCTGAATTCCAGTAACTTTTTAGCAATGCAATTGCAGTTGCAGGAGTTGAGAAATATTCCTTAGCAATCCAATTTATTTTTTCTTCTTTGGATAATTTTGAAAATCCAGCAATGGGGTTATTCATTTTCAATTGATTATAATGTAATTTACCGCAAATATACAGATTTAGGGCTTTTGTACCGTATTAAATTGTTGCCATTAGTAGCTGCTGAATAATATTGTTTTTAATATTTAACACATGAAATGTAAATTAATTGTAAAATTTTCACTAAAATTGGACTCTTTTTTACATATAAATCAATAGTATGAAATCTAAACAATTTTCGGTCTTATTTTTATTTTTGTGTTTCACCGTTTTTGGACAACAAAAAATTACAGTTGAAAAAATTTATATGGGTGGTTTTCGTGCCCAAGGAATGGACGAACTACAGTCTTTGAAAAACACCAATCAATATACGGTATTGAACCAAGACCAAAAGGGAGAACAGCAAATTGATTTGTTTGATTTTGCTACCTTAAAAAAGACCAATACCTTATTTGATACAAGTAATTATTCTAAGGATTTTCCTAACATTTCTAGCTACACTTTTGACGCTACTGAAAAAATGATTTTAATAGCTTGTAATTCGAAGCAAATCTTCAGACATTCCTTTACCGCGGACTATTATTTATACAACACAATCAATAAAGAATTAACCAAGCTGTTTGACTTTCAAGTACAAGAGCCAACCTTCTCTCCAGACGGGAGAATGATTGCTTATGCCAAAGACAATAACTTATTTGTTTATACCATAGCAACAAAGAATACAATTCAAATAACTACTGACGGGAAGAAAAATGCCATTATAAATGGTATAACTGACTGGGTTTATGAAGAGGAATTTGCCTTCGTAAAGGCATTTGACTGGAGTAAAGACAGTAAGAAAATAGCTTTCATTCGTTTTGACGAAAGTGCAGTTCCTGAGTTTTCTATGTCAATGTTTCATAAAGATTTGTATTCTACAGTGGAAACATTCAAATATCCAAAAGCTGGTGAGAAAAATGCGATCCCTTCATTGCATATTTATGATGTTGCAGCTGCAGCTACTAAAGAGGTTAATTTAGGAAAATATAATGATTTTTACATTGCTCGCATGCAGTGGACTAATGACGCAAATGTATTATCTGCTCAAATTTTAAATCGTCATCAGGACAATCTTGACTTATTATTTATTGATGGAACTACAGCAACATCTAAAGTGGTTTTAAACGAAAAAGACAAAGCTTATGTTGATGTTACAGATAACTTAACTTTTTTGAAAGACAATAGTTTTATCTGGACTAGTGAAAAAGATGGTTTCAATCATATTTATGTTTATGATAAAAACGGAAAATTAAAGAATCAGGTAACCAAAGGGAACTGGGAAGTAACTTCTTATTATGGTTTTGATGAAAAAACAAGTACGGTTTTTTATCAGTCTACCGAGAACGGTTCAATCAACAGAGCAGTTTACAGTATTGCTTTAAATGGTAAAAATAAGAAAGCTTTGTCTAATGAAATAGGAACAAATGGCGCAACCTTTAATCCTAACTTTCAATATTATATCAATACGTTTTCTAGCGCCTCTCAACCTACGCGCTATACATTAAATGAAGCTAAAACGGGTAAGCAGTTAAAGGTCATTGAAGATAATGCGGCTTTAGCAGCTACAATTAAAGATTATAATTTACCAACTAAAGAGTTTTTTGTACTAAAAACAGCTAAAGGGCATGAGTTAAATGCTTGGATATTAAAGCCTAAAGATTTTGATGCTACTAAAAAATATCCTGTTTTTATGTATCAGTATTCAGGTCCTGGTTCACAACAAGTAGCGAACCAATGGAATAGTTCTAATGATTATTGGTTTATGATGTTAACTCAGCAAGGATATATCGTTGCTTGTGTCGATGGAAGAGGAACTGGTTTCAAAGGTGCCGATTTTAAAAAAGTAACACAGTTGCAATTAGGAAAATATGAAGTTGAAGATCAAATTGATGCTGCAAAAGTAATTGGGGATTATCCATATGTTGATCAAGATAGAATTGGAATATTCGGATGGTCTTATGGTGGATTTATGGCTTCTAATTGTCTTTTTAAGGGAAATGATACATTCAAAATGGCAATAGCTGTTGCCCCTGTTACTAACTGGAGGTTTTATGATAGTATTTATACAGAGAGATACATGCAAACCCCACAAGAAAATGCAAGTGGTTATGATGACAACTCACCTATAAATTATGTAAATGGTTTAAAAGGAAAATTTCTTTTGATTCACGGAAGTGGAGATGATAACGTGCATGTTCAAAATTCGATGCAAATGATGGAGGCTTTAATTCAGGCGAATAAACAATTTGACTCGCAAATTTACCCAGATAAAAATCACGGAATTTACGGAGGAATGACTAGAATACAGTTATATAATAAGATGACTAATTTTATCAAAGCAAACCTATAATCCGGTAATGAGCACTACCAATTTGACTTTAGCAGAAATTCAAAATTTCAAAGGCAAGTATCCAAAACAATTGTGGTACTTGTTTTTTAGCGAAATGTGGGAGCGTTTTTGTTTTTACGGAATGCGAGGCATGCTTGTTATTTTTATGGTGAATCAGTTGGCGATGAACGACCAAGTGGCTAACTTACAATACGGAGCTACACAAGCATTTGTCTATGCGTTTACTTTTATTGGAGGTTTATTTGCCGATAAAATTCTGGGGTACCGGAAATCTCTTTTTTGGGGCGGTTTGTTAATGATAGTAGGAAGCATGATTTTAGCCTTCGATCCTAAACAATTCTTCTTTTTTGGAATCAGTTTTACCATCATCGGGACTGGATTTTTTAAGCCTAACATTTCTACGATGGTCGGTAAATTATATAAAGAAGACGATCACCGCAGAGATGCAGGCTTTTCTTTATTCTATGCTGGAGTAAATCTAGGAGCCTTAATTGGTGGGTATTTGTGTATTGCTGTTGCAAATGGATCGATGCTAAGTTCAGTAGTACCAGTAGCACTACGCTGGAATGTAGCCTTTGGATTTGCGGCTTTTGTCATGCTTATTAGTTTGTTAACCTTTACACAAACCCAAAAAAGTTTAGGCGAAATTGGCCTTTCTCCTCTTGCCAATTTAGAAAAATCAAAAAGGAAAACCCTTGAAATCGCAACTTACCTTGGATCACTAATTATTATTCCTGTGATTATGACCATGGTGTCTAATACAGGATATACTGATATATTTATGTACATTATTGGACCTTGTTCGTTACTGTATCTTTTTTACGAAATGAGAAATTTCTCATTGGCCGAAAATAAAAAATTATTTGCAGCCCTAATCTTTATCATTTTTTCTATCTTCTTCTGGGCATTTTTTGAACAAAGCGGTGGCTCGTTAAGTTTGTTTGCTGCTCATAACCTCAATAATACTGTTTTAGGAATAACGCTAGATCCTAATGGGGTGAATAACTCTGCTAATTCTTTATTTGTTATTATTTTTGCGGCACTGCTGGGATTGGTATGGATTTGGATGCACAAAAGAAAAATTGAACCTAACACTGTTGTGAAATTTGGATTAGGCTTCCTGTTTTTAGCAGGCGGTTTTTATGTGTTTTATTACACTAAGTTCTTCGCTGATGCTTCTGGAAAAACTTCATTAGATTTATTTACTTTTGGATGGTTTATAATTACATTTGGAGAATTATGTCTTTCACCAATAGGAATGTCAGTAATGACAAAGCTTTCACCTCATAAAACACAAGCTGTAATGATGGGAATGTGGTTCTTGGCGAGTGCTTATGGTCAATATTTTGCGGGAATATTAGGTGCTAATATTGCTGAAGCTTCTGAAAATGCTTCTAATCTAGAAAAATTAACGGTTTATGCCGATGGATATAAAGACCTTGCAATTTATGCATTAATTGCTGGAGTAGTTCTGATAGCTATTTCCCCATTAGTAAAAAAATTAATGCAAGAAGTAAAATAAAGAATAATTAAACTAATAAAATCAAAATAAGAATTATGTTAAAAACCACTACTGATGCACATTTAGAACCAACTTTGTTTGGTCACCCAATTGGGTTATTTATATTGTTTTTTACAGAAATGTGGGAGCGTTTTTCTTATTATGGAATGAGAGCACTGCTTGTACTCTACATGACTACAGAAACCATGGGAGATACGAGAGGGCCAGGATTGGGTTGGACTAGTCAAGAAGCATTAGCTTTATATGGTTGGTATACCATGTTAGTATATGTAATGTCAATTCCGGGAGGAATGATAGCCGATAAATTATTGGGTCAAAAGAAAGCAGTTTTGCTTGGAGCTGTTGTTCTTTGTATAGGTCACGGTGTACTGGTGTTTACAGATACATGGGCTTTCTATACTGGATTAGGTTTAGTAATTCTAGGTGTAGGTTTGTTGAAACCAAATATTTCTACCATGGTAGGAGGCTTATATGCACAAGGAGATATTCGTAGGGACAAAGGATTTAGTATTTTTTATATTGGTATTAATACCGGATCATTATTAGCAACAATGGTAATTGGATTTGTTGTTGCACAATGGGGATGGCATGCTGGTTTTGGATTAGCAGGTATCGCTATGGTTTTTGGTCTTGTTGTTTATTTGTGGGGACAAAAATACCTGACGCATGTAGGTAACTTAGAGGTTCAAGAAGCAAATGTTGTTGACGAAAGTTCTTACGGACTGCTTTTTAAAAATTTATTGACTTCACAAAAGCAATTGCTTTTCACGGTTATATTAACTGTTGTTTCAATATTTGGATGGTATAGTTTAGGATGGGGATTTGGTTTATTATTTTTATTTTTAACAGTGATTGCTGCTTTAATGATGATGATTTACAAAGAATTGGATTCACAACAAGATAAAGACCGTTTCTTAGTTTTATTATTGTCTTTCATCATGGTAATCATCTTTTGGGGTGCTTACGAGCAAGCAGGGGGATTAATGAATTTATATGCCGACTCTAAAACAGATAGAATGCTACTTGGAATGCAGGTTCCTACTGTAATGTTCCAAAGTTTAAATGCTGGTTTTATTATTATATTTGCTGCTATTGTTGCCTCTTATTGGGCTAAGCGCAAATTAAAAGGAAAGGAAGCTTCATCAATTTTTAAGATGGCAATAGGTATTGTAATTATGGGATTTGGATTTTTATTCATGGTTTTTGCAACCATGGAATTTGAAAAATCAGGTTCGTCGAGCATGTTATGGTTAGTTATGGCTTATCTATTTCATACTATTGGAGAGTTATGTATTTCACCTGTGGCGTTATCTTTTATTACTAAATTGTCTCCTGTTAAGTATGCTTCGTTAATGATGGGTGTTTACTTTGCAGCTACAGGATTAGGGAATAAAGTGGCTGGAATAATTGGAGAGTCTGCTAGTGAATTAGGAGAGTATGCTGTATTTATGGGAATATTGATATTCACAATTATTATTGGAACATTATTTATCCTATTGTTAAAACCATTGAAACGTTTAACTCACGGTGCTGAGGATAACGAAAAATAGTAAGTAATTTAAAATAATCAATAATTAAATATTTTTTATATGAGTCAAGATACTTCTGATCAATTTTTTAAAGATTCTGTTTTAGGACATCCAGCAGGTTTGTTTGTACTATTTTTTACAGAAATGTGGGAGCGTTTTTCTTATTATGGAATGCGTGCTTTATTAGTATTGTTTTTAACTTCTTCAATTGCCAAAGGCGGTTGGGCATGGAGTGTAGAAGATGCTTTAGGGTTATACGGTACCTACACTATGTCAGTTTATTTTACCCCAGTAATTGGAGGTTTTCTTGCTGATAAGTATTTAGGATATCGATGGGCGGTAATTTTAGGAGCACTTGCAATGACACTGGGGCATGCCTCTATGGCTGTAGAAACTCCTTTGTTCCTATATATCGGTATTGGTTGTTTAATTATAGGAAACGGACTGTTTAAACCTAATATGACTTCTATCATATCAAATGCTTATGAAAGTCATCCTGAGAAAAAAGACGGAGCATACTCTTTGTATTATATGGGAGTTAATGCTGGTGCGTTTTTAGGAATTATGCTTTGCGGATACATTGGTGAAAAAATATCTTGGAGTTGGGGATTTGGTTTAGCTGGAATTTTCATGTTTTTCGGAATGTTACAGTTTTATTTTACACAAAATATTTTTGGTAACATTGGTTTGAAACCTACAGCGGCTTCAAAACAAGAGTCAATAGACAAAGCAGCATTAGAGAAAGTACCTGCAAATGTAGTGCGCGATAGAATTATTGCTGTATTGATATTTTCAGTGTTCACCGTTTTCTTTTGGGCAGCGTTTGAACAAGCAGGTGGGTCTATGACTATTTTTGCTGAGAAATTTACACAAAGAGAATTGTTTGGAAGTAGTGCTTCACTTTTTAAAATTGCAGATACTTTATTGACAATTGTTCCTTTATTAATTATTACGTACGTTTTAATTAAATTGTTCTCTAAGACATTTAAAAAATATTCAACAGGAAATATTATTTTATCGATAAGTTTTGTAATTATTTGGGCTATCGTGCTTTGGAAAGTAGGAAGAGAGTTCTCTTCTACGGATACCGAAGTTCCAGCAACTTGGTTTGGTATTTTAAACTCCTTATTTATTGTAGTGTTTGCCCCAGTTTTTTCTAAATGGTGGGAAAGTCAATACAATTTATCTGGGCCACTTAAATTTGGTTTAGGGCTTACATTATTAGGATTAGGTTTTGGATTTTTGGCATACGGAAGTATGGGAATTGATACGGACTCAGTAATCAGAGTTAGTATGTTCTGGTTGATCGCTGCTTACTTGTTTCATACTTTGGGAGAATTATGTATCTCGCCAGTTGGATTGTCGTATGTGAGTAAATTAGTGCCTGCAAAGTGGATTGGAATTATGTTTGGAGTGTATTACTTATTCATAGGTACAGGAAACAAAATTGCCGGATCTATGGGGGGAATGATTGAAACTATTACGGCTCAATACAGTTTGTCCACTTTCTTTCTTATCTTTACTATTGTTCCAATTGGGGCAGGACTTTTGATGGTAGTACTTTCTCCATTAATGAAAAAATTAATGCACGGTGTAAAATAAAAAGGTATTGTTTTTGTTACAATGACATTAAAATTGATCAAATGAAAAAAATAATTATTGTATTGTTACTGCTTTTAGGTACACAGTTTGTGCATTCTCAAGATTTGGTATGGCATACTGATGTAAAGGAAGCGATAACAATTAGTGAAAAGGAAAACAAACCTTTACTGTTATTCTTTACGGGAAGTGACTGGTGTGGATGGTGCATCAGATTGCAAAAAGAGGTTTTAAAAACACCTGAGTTTGCTAAATGGGCTGATAAAAATGTTATTTTGGTTGAGTTAGATTATCCAAGAAGAACACCCCAAACTCCTGAAATCAAAAATCAAAATAATGACTTGCAACAAGTTTTTGGTATACAAGGTTTTCCTACCATACATTTTGCCAAAGGTGTGAAATTAGATGGTAAAGTGAATTTTGAAGGTTTAGGGAGTACTGGCTATGTAGCTGGTGGACCAGAAGCATGGCTTGCAGTAGCTAACCAAATATTGAAAATATAAAGTTTTTTAATTCAATTTATAGAATCCCTTTTCGGCAGTAGCATGAAAAGGGATTTTTTCTTTTAAACAACTTTTCTTCCAGTCTTGAACGAAGCTTTTGTAATTAGATGCATCAGCAATCACTTGCTTGGGTTTAATAGACTGTAAAAGCCGATCTAAATTTAGCTTAGGAGATTGGGTAATAACGATGATATCAGCTCTCAGATTCGGAGGGTATATACCTGTACTATCAAGAATGCTAATTTTATTTAATTTAAAATAACTTAGGTTTTTTAGTGATTCATGATGGTTGATAGTACTAGCATTAGCAACCAAATAGGATTTTAAGGTTTGATTATTAGTAGGATTTTTTACTATACTATCATTAGCAAATAATGCAATTGTTTTGCCATTTCGTTCCGTTATCAAACTATTTCTTTTGGCATTAAAAACAATCCACTCCCTTTCTGTCTCTGTTTTATAAGTCGAATATAGCTTACTGCTCTGGAGCATAATAATTGCTAGAAGTGCAAATACGAGTTTATGATAGCTGGGTTTCTTTAACCATACAATAGTGCTGACGATTACTAGATATAAGGTGAGTAATACGTAGAAATTAAGTGGTATGTCTTTTATGATAAATTGTTCAAATGATGCAATAGTATTGACAATGCTGTTTAATAAGAAAATGCTCCACTCTAATGGCTTCGAAAGTAAAAGAGGTACATAACCAAAACCAGCTAGCAAAAGCACAATAATTCCTAGAAACATAATTACACTCAGTAACGGAATGATGGCTAGATTAGTAATAAAGAATAAGCCGGGAAATTGGTGAAAATAATAAATAGTCAGCGGTAATGTGCCTATTTGTGCTGCAATAGAAACGGTCAAGATGTTCCACACAGATGTAGTGAATTTATATCGGGGTGTCCTGATTGATTTTAGTAAAGGCTGTAGCCAAATAATCGAAAAAAGGGCTATATAACTTAACTGAAAACCTACATCAAATAAGAAATAAGGTTGGAACAGTAAAATAACAAAAATTGAAACCAGCAATGTATGGTAAATATTTACTGTTCGTCTCAAATTGTACCCTACGGCAACAAAAGAAAACATAGTTACAGATCGCAGTACAGAAGGAGATAGTCCTGCAATCACACCAAAAAGCCACAATACAATTAGGGTAATGATTAATTTAGTAAAGGAACCTTTCTTAGTGTTAGGAATAGGCTTAAGTACAAAGTTTAGAAATAGGATTATAAATCCCACATGCAGGCCTGAAACAGATAATATATGGATCGCGCCTGCATACTGATAACTTTGTATTAGTTCAGGAGCGATATCCTGTCTCTGTCCCATCAATAATGCTACAGCTACATTTAATTCTTTAGTGCTAAAATGATTGTGTTCTAAATTACGAATGATAGTAGCTTTTATTTTAGCGCTGTAATACCAAATGTCTTTTTTTATTAACGTACTAACTGCAATACTAGCTTCGTCAGTATACAACTGTGCATATAATTGTTTTTTATCTAAGTAGTTGCCGTAATCAAATTGATTAGGATTAGTAGGGGGTTTGTTTTTTTGTAATTGTGCACTAATCTGCAAGTAATTGCCCGTTTCTAAAATGCGGTTTGTTGCCTTCTTTGAAATGTTTAAAATAATTTTTCCGCTACTCTTTTTGTCGTTTATTTTAGATACTAGTGCAATGTATCGTTCGTGGTATTTAGAGCTTTTTATTTTTTCTCTAATAATAATTTCTATATCGTGAGGGTCATTAAAAATAGAGCTGTTGTTTACATAATTTGACTTTTGATAAGATTCAGTATGTGCAATTAACGTGTTGGCTCCAACAAAAAAAGCGATACAGTAAATTAAAACTGCACTCATTACGTTTTCCTTGCCACTCTTCTTTTCAGAAAGGGTAACAAAAAATAGCGCTAGTAAGCTTGTTAAAAGTATGCTACCAATTAATATGCTATTTGGCGTTAGCAGAAAAGCAAAAAGCACTCCTGAAACAAAGGATAACGTAATTCTCGCTAAAGGGAATTCAAGTACTTTCATTATTCTAAAGTACAGAATTTTAGCAATATAAAAATATTTTTTTTAGAGGATAACGCGATTTAATTGCACGAAGGTTTTTTGATAATAAGGTTCTTTGGTCGAAGATATAATGACCCCCTTAGAAGTTGATGTATGGATAAATAAAAGCTCATCATCATGCACTTCTGTAACTATGCCTACATGGTTAATTTGCGAACGATGGTTGGTTTTGAAAAAGATTAAATCTCCTTTTTGTGCTTTTGAAATATTCCGACCTAAGTCAATACCCACTTTTGCCTGTTGAAAAGAGGATCTTGGAAGTGGTATATTAAAAGATTCAAAAGTCGAATAAACTAATCCTGAACAGTCAAATCCAGCACTTGTAGTGCCGGCAGTTTTGTATTTAACGCCTAAGTTTTCTGAAGCACTATCGATAATATTATCAGCTAGTTTACTGATTGTTTTTTCTTTTTTTTTAGAGCTAGCTGTGCTAATTGGTGAAGCAGACTTACATGAGGTAAAAAGTACGATGGCTAATGTAAAATAGACGAAGGTTTTCAAATGACGGTTTTCTAAAGATTATTTTGTTATATCCTTAACGATTAAATGAGCCGTTTTATTACTTGCGCCAATTCCTCCTAGCTTCTTTTCTAACAAATCATATTGTTGCAATAACTTTTCACGATGGCTAGGCTGCAGTATTTTGTACAATTCTGTTTTTATGTTTTTTGAATTGAAGTCTTCTTGGATTAATTCCGTTACAACTTCTTCATCCATTATTAAGTTTACTAATGAGATGTACTTCAGTGTGATAATGCGTTTTGCAATTTGGTAAGAAGCCCAGCTTCCTTTATAACAAACTACTTCGGGAACTTTAAATAAAGCCGTTTCCAGAGTGGCTGTTCCAGAGGTAACTAAAGCAGCCGTTGCAATTTTTAATAAGTCGTACGTTTTATTAGATATAAATTTAATGTTTTTGTTGGTAATAAACCTTTCATAGAATTCATAATCTTGGCTAGGAGCACCAGCTATTACAAATTGGTAATCAGGAAAATCGTCAACAACACTTAGCATGACAGCAAGCATTTTAGTGATTTCTTGTTTTCTGCTTCCAGGTAGCAATGCTATGATTGGTTTTTCATTCAAATCATTTTCTGTTTTAAAAACAGCAGGGTCGATTGCCGGTTGATTGTGAATAGCATCAATCAGCGGATGGCCTACAAATTCTACTGGAAAATGATGTTTGTCTTCATAGAAGCTCTTTTCAAAGGGTAGGATGACATACATTTTATCTACGTCGCGTTTAATAGCTGTAATTCTATTTTCTTTCCATGCCCAGATCTGAGGAGAAATATAATAATGAGTTTTGATACCCATCTCTTTTGCCCATTTTGCAATACGCATATTAAAGCCAGGGTAATCAATAAAAATAATCACATCAGGTTGAAATGCTAAGATATCTTTCTTACAAACTTTAATGTTTCCTAAAATTGTTTTTAAATTAAATAGGACTTCAACAAATCCCATAAAAGCTAATTCACGATAATGTTTTACAAGAGTTCCTCCTGCTTGTTCCATCAAATCGCCGCCCCAAAACCTAATATTTGCGCTAGTGTCTTCTTTGTATAGAGCCTTCATTAAATTAGCTCCATGTAAATCTCCTGATGCTTCTCCCGCTATAATGTAGTATTTCATTTTTATGAGTATGAATTAGTTTTAAAGCTTCTGCTTTTCAAAATTAATTATTGCACTGTAATCGTCAAACAAATCAAATGCTATTTTTAAACGAACATGGTTACAAATGCCATAATGATAATGGATAATATCACTCCACGAGCCATCATTTCTTTGTTCAATTTTAGTAGAACAGCAAAAATAAGTAAATTAGGGATAGAACCCAATGTAATTAGTTTGCCTAAAGTGCCCTGTAACTTCATGGTTTGTATTCCATTATTAAAATCAAAAGAGGTAAAGAGCTTTATGAAAAGAAAACTACCCAATAGTGTTCCTACAAAGCCTAAAATTACGCCTAGTATAATGGCACTTTTATTCATTCCATTGCCATGAGTTAAGTTCTTGTGAAGCATGATGCGCTGTTAAATCAAATTGTACAGGAACAACGGAGATGTATCCATTATGTAAAGCCCATTCATCAGTATCTTCTCCTTTGTCTAAATTGACAAATTCGCCAGCCAGCCAATAGTAATCTTTTCCTTGAGGCGTAATTCTTTTGTCAAATTTTTCGGACCACATTGCTTTTGCTTGACGGCATATTTTTATTCCTTTAATTTCCTCTTTTTTTAACTTCGGGAAATTCACATTCAGTACAACATCTTTAGGAAGTCCGTTGTTTAAAACTTCTAATGTGATTTTACGTAAGAATGATTTTATAGTTTCAAAATCAGCATTCCAGTCATAATCTGACAGTGAAAATCCTATTGCAGGAATACCTTCAATACCCGCTTCTACTGCGGCACTCATAGTGCCAGAGTAAATAACGTTTATTGAGGAGTTTGATCCGTGATTAACACCAGAAACGCATAGGTCTGGCTTCTTTTTCAAAATTTCATTAACCGCAAGTTTCACGCAGTCTACTGGTGTGCCTGAGCAACTGTACTCTGTGATAAGGTCATTTTCTTTTGAGAGTTTGTTCAAATACAACGTGCTATTTATAGTAATGGCATGACCCATGGCGCTTTGTGGTTTATCAGGTGCTACTACAAGAACTTCTCCTATTTGTGACATAACATCAATTAATGCTCTTAGTCCTGGAGCCGAAACACCATCGTCATTGGTTACTAAAATTAATGGTTTAGTCTTTGTCATAGTATATTTTGTTGTATATTACGCGCTTTGAACAAGCGGTTTTTAATGTTGTTGTCTATTTAAAACAAAGGAAACAAAATTTATTAACTTGGACCATTAAAGCCAAAACAAAAAAACTATTTTATATCTTTAACAAAAAATTATGTAGTGCTCACGGCTCTTGGCATAGTTTTTACCGTAACTTAGTTTAAAAATTTGGATGAATACAATTATTATCTTTATGAAAAGAAATTATAAAATACTCCTGACTATATTGTTGCTTTCAGTAACGTTGTTTGCATTTAAAATTAAGTCCGGAAATGAACCAGACCCCGATAAGGATAAATTGCTTTTAGAGTTGTTAACTTTTGTGATTGAAAAAGGACATTACAACCCAGCTACTATAGATGATAATTTTTCAAAAGGGATTTATAAGGATTATATTCAAGCCTTGGACCCTTCTAAACGATTTTTTCTACAGTCAGATATCGATGAGTTTTCTAAATTTGAAACAGATTTAGATGATGAATTAATGAATAAAGACTTAACTTTTTTCAATCTTACATACGATCGTTTGATGCAAAGAATGAAAGAAAGTAAAGGGATTTATAAAACGGTACTAAGTAAACCTTTTGACTACTCTATTGACGAAAGTTTTAATACTGATTATGAAAAAGCAGCTTACGCTAAAAACGCCACTGAACTTAAAGACAGATGGCGCAAACAAATTAAGTTGTCAACGCTTTCTTCTTTAACAGATCGCTTGAAAATTCAGGAAAATAGAACTAAAGGTATAGCAGAACCTACTGAAAATGATAGTGTAGCGAAAGTGCAAACGGGAGATAAATTAGTTGAAAGTGCAGCTAAAAATGCTGATGCAGATAAAAACAAGTCTTTTGCAGAATTAGAAAAAGAAACTCGCGAAAGTGCTCAAAAATCATTGGATGAATATTTTGGATTCATGAACGATTTGGACAGACAGGATTGGTTTTCAGTTTATATTAATTCGATAACGGCACGTTTTGATCCACATACTAATTATTTTGCTCCCGAAGAAAAAGAGCGTTTTGATGTAAGTATTAGTGGTAAGTTAGAAGGTATTGGAGCGCGTCTTCAAAAGAAAAATGATTTTACTGAGATTTCTGAACTTATTTCTGGTGGCCCAGCTTGGAGAGGTAAACAACTTGAAGCAGGAGATTTAGTTATGAAAGTAGCTCAAGGAAACGGTGAGGCAGTTGATGTAGTAGGAATGCGTCTTGATGATGTTGTTAAAAAAATTAAAGGACCTAAGGGTTCTGAGGTACGTTTAACAGTTAAAAAAGTAGATGGAACTATAAAAATTATTTCGATAATTAGAGATATTGTAGAAATTGAGGAGACGTATGCTAAGTCGAGTATCGTTAATAAAAACGGACTAAAATATGGAGTTATTTATTTACCAAAATTCTATATTGATTTTGAAAATAGAGATGGTAGAGACGCTGGTAAAGATATCGCTATTGAAGTAGAGCGATTAAAGAAAGCACAAGTAGATGGAATTGTACTAGACGTTCGTGATGATGGTGGAGGATCTTTATCTACTGTTGTTGATATTGCAGGATTGTTCATCCAAGAAGGTCCTATTGTTCAAATAAAGTCAGCGGGAAGGAAAAAAGAGGTTTTATACGATAGAGATAAAAAAATTGAATGGGACGGTCCATTAGTGGTAATGGTAAATAGTTTTTCAGCATCTGCATCTGAAATTTTGGCTGCAGCCATTCAAGACTATAAAAGAGGAATTATCATAGGTAGTAAACAAACGTATGGTAAAGGAACGGTTCAAAATGTCATCGATCTTAATCAATTTGTACGAAGCAGTACCGTAGGAGATCTAGGAGCTTTGAAAACTACTACTCAAAAATTTTATAGAATTAACGGTGGTTCTACACAATTAGAAGGAGTGAGTAGTGATGTGGTAATGCCGGATAGATATGCTTATTTAAAAATGGGAGAGCGTGATGTTGATAATGCAATGCCATGGGATAAAATAGATGCAGCACCTTATACTGTATGGGACAAGACTGAAAATTTTAATAAAGCAATTAACAATAGTAAAGAAAGAATTGCTAAGAATGAACAATTTAAATTAATCGAAGATAATGCTAAATGGATTGATAGCCGTAGCAATGAAAATACGTATAGCTTAAATTTAGAAAAGTTTAAAATTGCTCAAAATGCAATTGAAGAAAAAGCTAAAATGTACAGACCTTTGTCAAAATACAAAAATAATCTTCAGTTTACCTCATTACCTTATGAGATTACACAAATGCAAGAAGACAGTACTTTGAAAGAAAAAAGGGATAGATGGCATGAAAGTTTATCAAAAGATGTTTATGTTGAAGAAGCTTTAAATGTTTTAGATGATTTACAAACTAAAATAGTTGTAAAAAAGAACGTAACAACTAAACTAAAAAAAGATAAATTAGTAAAATCATAAGCAGTAGTTTTTTTTAAATGAACAATACAACACAATCCTTAACGGCTATTGCGCTCCAAAAATTCAAAAAGAATTTTTGGGGCGTTTTTAGTTTTGGCTTTATCCTAATCTTAATTTTTATTTCAGTATTTGCTTATGTGTTAGCTCCGGATAATTCGGAAAATGCAAATCAGATGCACCTGTCGGTTCATTCGAAGCCACCAGGTTTTAAAGTAAAAATGCTTTTAATACCTGTAGGTCAAAAACCCAACGCCACTTTGTATAATTATTTTTTTGGTTTTCCAAATTCGGTTACAGAGGTGCCTATTGAAAGTTATACTATAAAAAACGATATTATTCACTACGTAGAGTACTCTGATGAGCCCTCTTTAAATATCATCAAAGACGCAAATTTGTCCGCTTTTGGTGAGAATGTTTCAAGTACTTCATTAGTAAAGGATAACATTAAAGAAAAGACTTTTTACTTAGGTACAGACAAGTACGGTAGGGACCTGTTAAGCAGGATGCTTATTGGTTCTAGGGTTTCTATATCCATCGGTATTGTCGCAGTAATTATCTCATTAATTGTAGGGATATTTTTTGGAGCAATTGGTGGTTATTTTGGAGGTAAGGTAGATGCTCTAATTATGTGGATTGTAAATATCATCTGGTCCATTCCCACCTTACTATTAGTAATAGCGATTACACTTGCACTTGGAAAAGGATTCTGGCAAGTATTTGTAGCAGTAGGTTTAACCATGTGGGTAGAAGTGGCGCGTGTAGTGCGTGGTCAAGTAATTAGTGTAAAAGAGATGCAATATGTTACTGCAGCAAGGGCATTAGGCTTTGGCAATTTCCGAATCATATTTAACCATATCCTGCCCAATATTATGGCGCCAGTTATTGTGATTTCTGCTGCAAATTTCGCTTCGGCTATTTTAGTAGAGAGTGGGTTAAGCTTTTTAGGACTTGGTGCACAACCGCCAATTCCTAGCTGGGGTAGTATAATAAAAGACCATTACAGTTACATCATTCTTGGGAAACCTTATTTAGCGATGGTGCCAGGTTTGGCTATTATGTCATTGACTTTAGCTTTCATGATGATGGGTAATGCATTGCGAGATGCATTAGATGTAAAAGAATAATAAATTAAAAATTTCCACATGAGATTTTCACAGCTTCTATTGCTATTATTTTGTACATTTTCAATTGTAACTTCTTGTAAAAAAGAAAGCGGAATTGATACAGTGCCTATAGAAGAAACAGCTATAGTGGGAACAAATAAGCAATCCTTAAAGCTTTCAGATGAATTAGATTCCTATTTACCAGTTTCTTCGTCAAATCAAGTAATAAAGCATTCTTTTTATATGTTGTCTTACAATGAAAAAGCTGAACAAGCGGAATGGTTGGCTTATGAACTGAAGAAGGAGTATGTGGTAAATAATAATTTTAAAAGACCGTATTTTATTGAAGACCCGAAGGTGAAAAGCGCTTCCGCAGATTGGAGAAACTATAAGAATTCAGGTTACGATAAAGGACATCTTTGTCCCGCTGGAGATATGGGGTTTGATAAAAATGCCTATAATGATACTTTTTACACTTCAAATATTTCTCCTCAAGATCATGGCTTTAACGCAGGGATTTGGAATAGGTTAGAGCAAAAAGTGCGCTACTGGGCCGTGAAATATGATGGTCTTTATGTTGTAACTGCGGGTGTACTTGGAAATTCATCTCAATCTATTGGTAAGGAAAAAGTTATTATTCCTAAATACTTCTATAAAATCCTATTGAATAGATCTAATGGTAAGTACAAAATGATAGGATTCCTGATTCCAAATGCAAAGAGTGAAAAAACCTTATATAGTTATGTAGTAGCTGTGGATAAGATTGAGCAATTAACAGGAATTGATTTTTTTCCACAACTTGATGATACTGTTGAAAATAAATTAGAGAGAAACACTGACTATAGTGGCTGGATCTTTAATTAAACTACCATTCATTTACTTTGTTGGCATCCATTTTTAGGAAAATAAAAAGTAAAATAGTAAATCCCCAAAGACCAGAACCTCCATATGAAAAGAAGGGTAGTGGTACTCCAATAGTTGGGAATACACCTACAACCATGGCGATATTTACAAAAAAGTGTGTAAATAGTATTCCGGCTACACAATAGCCATAGACTCTACTAAATTTCGTTTTCTGTCTTTCGGCTAAGTAGATTACTCTTAAAAGTAAAGCTACAAAAAGGCCAATCACAACTAAGGATCCTGCAAAACCCCACTCTTCACCTACAGTTGTAAAGATGTAATCCGTGTGTTGTTCAGGTACAAAACCACCTTTAGTTTGTGTTCCTTCCAGAAATCCTTTTCCAATCCATCCTCCAGATCCAATAGCAATTTCAGACTGATTAGTATTGTATCCAATCCCTTTTAAGTCGACTGTTTTACCCAATAAAATATTGAAACGATCGCGGTGGTGCTGTTTGAATACATTTTCGAAAACGTAATTAACTGATAACACAAAGCCTGAAATAATGACAAAAAGGATGCTACTCAGTACAATATTTCGATCTCCTAATCGTGATTTAAAATGAACAATTAATATAACGAGTAAGGCAATTAAAATAACGTAGTAAGGTTCTAATACTAAAGTAAGCACAAATAGTAAGATGGTTACAAAGCCAGTCCACACGTACCAAGATGGCAGACCTTCACGGTACAGAACGATAATAAAAATGCTATAAATAAGGGCACTCCCTGGGTCAGGTTGTGGTAAAATTAGCAATACAGGTAGAAAAACAATGGCTAAGGCTTGTATCTGTCTATTGACTTCTTTTAAGTTTATTTGAGAATCACTGAGATACTTGGCTAAAGCTAGTGATGTTGCTGCTTTGGCAAACTCAGAGGGTTGTAAGGTAAATCCACCAATAGCATACCAGCATCTTTGTCCGGCAATTGTCTTTCCAAAAATGAATAAACCGGCAAGAGATAATAAGGAGATTCCAAAAATGATACTCGCATATTTTTCATAAAACTTACCGTCGATGGCTAGAATAATGAAAATTAATGGAATCGTTAATAGAATAAATATAAGCTGTTTTTGATAGGTATCTTCAATTGATGATAAGGACGAGGAGTATATGTTCAACCATCCCATCACTACTAAAGCAGAGTAGATTATAATACAAGACCAGTCAAGATTTTTTTTAACGCTTTGATTTTTCATTCGGAATGAATCTCTATTTAATTTTGATTAGTTGTGTCAATTTTTACTTTTGGAACAGCTTTTATATTTGAAACAGCTTTGATTGGCTTTCGAATAGTGTCCTTAGGTGTTGTTTCAATGGCACTCGCTTCTTTCATTCCACCTAAGATAGCATATCTGTCTCTTAAACTAGTATTTAAAATTCGTGTTTCTAAATCAGTTCTTGTGATAGTTTTTCTTAAATAACGTTCTATCATTAAACTAGCAATCGGTCCTGCAATTGTTGCTCCAAACCCTCCATTTTCAACAAGAATAGCGATTGCAATCTTAGGATTGTCTTTTGGTGCAAAGGCAACAAATATAGAGTGATCTTGAAGTTGCACTCTTTTACCTCCAATTTTCGCAAAATTTTCAGCAGTACCAGTTTTGCCGCAAATATCAATTCCTTCTACACGTAAACCTCTTGCCGTTCCCATATTGTAAACATCAAACAGCCCTTGAATCATCGGTTTGTAAAATCTTTTATCAATTGTTGTAACATGCTTCTCAGTAAATTTAGGATCAATATTTCCACCCTTAATCTTTTTAATGATATGAGGAGTGTAATAGTAACCTTCATTAGCAACAGTAGCCATCATGTTAGCTAATTGGATTGGAGTCATTAAAACCTCTCCCTGTCCTATAGAGTTGGAAATTATAGTCGTACTTCTCCAGCCACCATTAGGATAAATGCGTTTGTATGTTTTTGAATCAGGTACATTACCTCTTTTTCCTGTTGGCAAATCGTATCCCATAAAATCACCTAAACCAAAACTTTTAACATGTTTGCTCCAGACATCCACAGCATAGGCGGGTTTTACGTATTTGTTAATCGTACGCATATAGACATTGGCAAAATAGGTATTACAAGAATTGTAAATTCCGTTATTAAGATTGTGGGGGCCAAAGCCGTGGCATTTCATAAAACGTCCTCTAGCATAGCTAAAACCATGATGGCACATGAAGGAAGTTTGTTCATCGACAACACCTTCTTGCAGTCCAATTAATCCTGTTAAGATTTTAAAAGGGGATCCAGGAGGGTATTCCGCTAGTAATCCTCTGTCATAAAGTGGTTTTGCGATAGAATCATGATACAATAAAGTGTAATTTTTAGAACGCTGTCTTCCTACTAGAATCGAAGGGTCGTAAGAAGGTGCGGTAACTAAAGCTAAGATTTCTCCTGTTTTTGGTTCAATAGCTACAATTCCACCTCTTTTGTTAATCATTAGTTGCTCTCCGTACTTTTGAAGTTCAGCATCGAGACTAAGATTAATGTCTTCACCCTGCACAGCAATAGTGTCATATTTCCCATTTTTATAGGAGCCAATTTCTCTATTATATTTGTCTTTTTGGAAATACTTAACTCCTTTTATACCGCGTAATATTTCTTCATAACTTTCCTCAACACCTTGGCGACCAATTAAATCACCACTGTTGTAGTAAGGATTTTTTGCGATGAGCTTTTCGTTAACCTGTGTAATAAAACCAAAAACATTGGCTCCAAAATCAACTTCGTAATCTCTCAAAGATCTTTTTTGGAAATAAAAACCTTCAAATTTTCTTATCTTTTCTTGAAATGCTGCAAACTCACTCTTATTTAATTGAGGTAAAAATACAGATGGCAAGCGCGGACTATATATTTTAGCTTTCGCGATTTTTTTAATATAATCTTCTTTGGTAATGTTCAGTAATTTGCAAAATTCTAAAGTGTCAATGTTTTTTAACTCTCTAGGTATTACCATGATGTCATAAGAAGCCTGATTCGCTACTAATAACTTACCATTTCTATCGTATATATATCCTCGTTCGGGATAGTCATACTTAATTTTAATGGCATTGTTTTCTGATTTTAATTTGAAAGTATCATTGATAACCTGCAAATAAAAAATCCGAATTAGTAGCAAGGATGCTGCAACAATAATTAAAGAAGGCAGCAGTAGTTTTCTCATCGTTTATTAGGCTTAATAAGGTATATTATAATTATGCAACTGATTACTGTAAATACGGTGCTTAATAAAGCGCGTATTAAAATGTCAAGAAAGAAACTTACCTGAAAAGCTTCTAGTATAAACAAGGTAAAATGGTGAATAATAACAGAAAGTAGTATAAAAGAAAAACGTTCTGGTGTTAAAACATCATTTAATTTAATGGTTTGGTATTCATAACTCACACCAAATGAAAATTTAAAAATTGATGGTCTTGTGTACGCAAGTACGAGACAGGCCGTAGCATGTATTCCTCCCGAATTAGAGAAAAAATCCATCGTAAGTCCCAGTAAGAAACTAGCTAGTAAAAGACCAGACTTGTTTCCATTTACAGGATATAAAATAATAAACAATATGTAGGGTAAGGGTAATATAAAACCCAAGAAATTCATATTGTTAAAAATTATTATTTGGACGGCTAATAATAAAATAAACCGAGAAATATTGCCTAACAAAGTGCTATTCATTTTTTTTCGTAGTTTTTTCTAAATTATTAAGTTCGTCTCTGTTTTCGCTTTTGATAATATAAACATGGCCTAAATTAGTCATGTCATTGAAAAGCTTAACATTTATGGTGTAATAATGAGTTTTATTATCAATTTCAATTTTATCAATAGTACCAATGTTGATATTTTCAGGAAAAATCACCGACTGTCCACCAGTAACTATAGTGTCTCCTTTTCTTATGGCAGCTAATCGTGGTACATCAATTAATTGAACAAATCCTGTACTCCTTCCGTTCCAAATTAGAGAGCCAAAGTGATTGGATTTTTTAATTTTTGCATTAATTTGTGATTTCACATTCAATATGCTGACAACAGTTGCATAATGCGCAGATGTCTTATCAACAATACCTACAATCCCCAAGTTATTGACAACACCCATATCTGGTTTAATTCCTTGTAGAGATCCAGAATTTAGAGTTAAAAAGTTCTCATGAACGTTGTAGGAGTTGTGAATTACTTTTGAAACAACAATGTCACCTGGAAGTGAACCTTTAAGGTTTTCAAAATTCTTAATTTTTAAAGTGTCCTTAGTATTAAATAGAAGACTTTTCAGTCTTGCATTTTCAATAGCTAAAGCATCGTTTTGAGTTTTTAAGTTTAAGTACTCACTTATATTATTCACTTTTTCATAAACACCACCACTAACAAAATTAGCCGAACTAATTACACGGCTTTTGTGATAGGAATGGGATTGTATAGTGAGTAATAACGAAATGCATAATAACAGCAAAAACAGTATTCTATTACTGTTTTTAAATATAAAATTAAATATTTGCTGCATTTCTTGTTGTTATTATATTATTTGAAAAAGATACCTTGGCTGCTATTTCATTAGACTTTAAAGTAATAAATTAAAAAGGGTAATGAAATAGTGCCCATAGGAAATCTTATTTTATCAAGATACTTTTGAATTTTCCAATATTTTTAAGCGCCATACCTGTTCCTCTAACAACAGCTCTTAATGGATCCTCAGCAATGTATACAGGTAAATCTGTTTTTTGAGAGATTCTTTTATCAAGTCCTCTAAGCATAGATCCTCCACCTGCAAGGTAGATTCCTGTATTGTAAATATCTGCTGCTAATTCAGGAGGTGTTTGAGATAAGGTTTCCATTACTGCATCTTCAATTCTTTGAATAGATTTGTCTAATGCTTTAGCGATCTCTCTGTAAGAAACATCAACTTGCTTTGGTTTTCCTGTTAATAAATCTCTACCTTGAACTGACATGTCTTCTGGCGGAGTTTCAAGATCCTCTATAGCGGCTCCGATTTGGATTTTAATTTTTTCAGCAGTACTCTCACCTACAAAAAGGTTGTGCTGTGTGCGCATGTAATATACGATGTCGTTTGTGAAAACATCACCAGCAATTTTTACTGATTTATCACAAACAATTCCGCCTAATGCAATAACTGCAATTTCAGTGGTACCACCACCTATATCAACAATCATGTTTCCTTTTGGTTGCATGATATCAATTCCAATACCTATAGCTGCTGCCATTGGTTCGTGTATCAAATAAACTTCTTTACCGTTTACACGTTCACAAGACTCTTTTACAGCTCTCATTTCAACTTCTGTAATTCCAGAAGGAATACATACTACCATGCGCAGTGCTGGAGTAAACATTCTTTTTTTCAATGCAGGTATGCTTTTGATAAACATACTAATCATTTTTTCTGAAGCATCAAAATCAGCAATTACACCGTCTTTCAAAGGTCTTATTGTCTTAATGTTTTCATGTGTCTTACCCTGCATCAAGTTGGCTTCTTTACCAACTGCGATTATTTTACCAGAAATTCTATCTCTAGCAACAATTGATGGGCTGTCAATTACAACTTTATCATTATGTATGATTAAAGTGTTAGCGGTACCAAGGTCTATCGCGATATCCTCAGTCATGAAATCAAAAAATCCCATAAGTTTTTTAGGGGTTTAAAAGTTAAAAATTAAGAGCCTACAAAGTTAAACAAATTAATGTTTAAAATGACGTGTTCCTGTAAATACCATTGCAAGTTTATTTTCATTACAATAATCGATGCTCAACTGGTCTTTAATTGATCCTCCTGGCTGAATTACAGCTGTAATTCCTGCTTCTTTTGCAAGTGCTACACAATCCGGAAAAGGGAAAAATGCGTCACTAGCCATGGAAGCGCCATGTAAATCAAAACCAAATGTTTTCGCTTTTTCAATTGCTTGTAACAAAGCATCTACTCTTGAAGTTTGTCCTGTTCCTGATGAAATAAGTGTTCCGTTTTTTGCAAAAACAATTGTGTTAGACTTAGTGTTTTTACACACTTTAGAAGCAAAAATCAAATCTTGAATTTCTTGTTCAGTTGGACTTGTTAGGGTAACGGTTTTTAGATCGTCTTTATTGTCTGTGATATTATTTCTTTCCTGAATAAGCAATCCGTTCAAACATGTTCTCACTTGTTTTGCCGGCAAAGCCATATCATTTTGGATTAAAATAATTCTGTTTTTCTTTTCTTGAAGTATCGCAGTCGCATCTGCGTCATATTCTGGAGCGATAACTACCTCACAAAATAACTTGTTAATTTCTGTTGCCGTTGCTACGTCAATTTTAGTATTCGAAATTAATACACCTCCAAAAGCAGATGTCGGGTCGCAAGCTAATGCAGCGTTATAAGCTTCACTAATTGTATCTCTTGAAGCTAAACCACAAGCATTGTTGTGTTTTAAAATGGCAAATGTAGGTCCGTCATTCTTAAATTCATTAATCAAATTTACGGCAGCATCTACATTAAGTAAGTTGTTATATGATAATTCTTTTCCGTGCACTTTGTTAAACATCGCATCAAAATCGCCAAAGAAAAACCCTTTTTGATGTGGATTCTCTCCATAACGTAATACCTGACCATCAGCTATACTTTCTTTATAAACAGTTTCGTCTGTGTTAAAATAATTAAAGATCGCTGTGTCATAATGTGAGGAAACATGAAATGCTTTAGTTGCTAAAAATTTACGATCAGCTAGCGTTGTTGCCCCGTTTTGATTCGTAATCATGTCTAATAAAACACTGTATTCATCAACAGAAGCTACAATTGCTGTGTCTTTGAAGTTTTTTGCAGCCGCTCTGATTAAAGAAATACCTCCAATATCTATTTTTTCAATTATATCTGATTCACTAGCGCCAGAAGCCACTGTTTTTTCAAACGGATACAAGTCAACAATGACTAAGTCAATTTGAGGGATATCAAACTCCTTCATTTGTTGTACATCACTTTCGTTGTCTTGACGGTTTAATATTCCGCCAAAAACTTTTGGATGCAAAGTTTTTACTCTACCACCTAAAATTGAGGGATAAGAAGTGACGTCTTCAACGGCTACAACTGGAATTCCAAGATTTTTTATAAAATCTTCAGTTCCCCCTGTAGAATAAAGTGTAACATTTTGACTGTTTAGTAGTCTTACAATAGGTTCGAGGCCTTCTTTTGAAAAGACTGAAATTAATGCAGATTGAATTGTTTTAGTTGTGCTCATGTGTAGTTATAATTATAAAATGCAAAAATAGTTTTTTAAAGTGAAAATTGGGCTATTTCAAAAAGAGATAATTTGTATTACTATACATATTTTACTTGAGAATCAGAATCATGCTCTAGAATCATAACGAATGTTTTTTTCATTAGGTTTTAGAGATTAAATTATAGAATTTTACTTTAACAGAAATTACAATATTATGCTAGTCTATTTTCGATTATTGAAAGAGAGTTTTGGTTTTGCTATAAATGCATTAAGGAACAATAAGTTACGTACACTGCTCTCGCTACTCGGGGTAACTATTGGGATCTTATCCATAATTGCGGTACTGGCTGCTGTGGATTCTTTAGATCGAAAAATCACAAAAGACTTGAGTAGTTTAGATAAGAACACCATTTATTTGATGCGTTTTTCTTTTGGTCCATCAGAAATTCCACAATGGAAAAGACAACAATTTCCAGATGTAAAATATGATGAATATACGTATTTACAAAGTTCATTAAATAATACTGAAGAGGTGGCTTTTCAGCTTTTTGTAAAAAGGGAAAGTATCCGTTTTGAATCTAAATTAGTCAGTGATGTGAATGTTGTTCCTGTTTCTAATGAATTTATCGATATACAAGGTTTAGAATTTGAAAAAGGTCGATTTTATAATGCATCAGAATCTAATTCAGGAACAGCGGTTATCGTTTTAGGATATGAAATTGCACAAGGGCTTTTTGAAGATAGTGATCCAATAGGTCAAAATATTCGTTTGTATGGTCAGCGTTTTACTGTAATTGGGGTGTTAAAAAAGCAAGGTGAAGGAATGTTTGGTGACAGTGATGATACTTCAGTTTATATCCCAGTTAATTTCTTGCGACGACTTTATGGAGACAATAATGATTCCATGACACCAGTAATATTATTAAAGCCTGAAAAAGGGGTTGATATGGACGCTTATAAAGCCGAAGTTTCACAGAAGTTAAGAGCGGTTAGAGGGGTTAAAGCCGGTGAAATTGATAATTTCTTTATTAATGTGTTGTCTGGTTTTACAGATTTAATTGATGGAATTATTGGTCAAATGAATTTTGTTGGGTGGATTATAAGTGGTTTTTCACTGCTTGTTGGTGGTTTCGGAATAGCTAATATTATGTTTGTTTCTGTGAAAGAACGTACAAACTTGATAGGAATACAAAAATCGTTAGGAGCAAAAAATAGATTCATATTATTTCAATTCTTATTCGAAGCGGTAATTCTATCTGTAATAGGTGGTGTTATTGGTTTAATTTTAGTCTGGATAATAGCCTTGATTTTAACAAACGTTCTTGATTTTGAATTTGTATTGAGTATGGGGAATGTATTATTAGGAACGGGATTAGCGGCACTTATAGGGTTAATATCTGGAATTCTTCCTGCAATTACGGCTTCAAAACTTGATCCTGTTGAGGCGATTAGAACGGGGATGTAATAGCTTAATTCTACGTAGGTAGTATTTATAAAGTGTTGAGGGGATTCATTTATTATATTCTTAACAGTTGAGGGAACTCTTTTTTGTAATTTTAGCTAAACTAAAAATATAAAAATATGACCGCAATAAAAGCTTATGCTGCATACGATGCCGAAACGCCTTTAAAACCCTATTCTTTTGAGAGAAAGGATATTGGAGAGAAACAAGTACAAATTGAGATACTGTATAGTGGTGTATGTCATTCTGATATACATACAGCAAAAGGAGATTGGGGACCAGCAATCTATCCATTAGTACCCGGACACGAGATTGTTGGAAGGATTACAGCAGTAGGAAGTGGAGTAACCAAATTTAAAGTTGGAGAATTAGCAGGTGTTGGCTGTTTTGTTGATTCTTGTAGAACTTGTCCAAGTTGTAAATCAGGAGAGGAACAATTTTGTGAAGAAGGAATGACTGGAACTTATAACAGTTATGAAAGAGGTACAAATACACCTACTTATGGTGGATATTCTACTAGTATTACTGTCGATGAAAATTACACTTTACACATTTCAGACAAACTAGAGCTTTCTGGAGTTGCACCCTTGTTGTGTGCAGGAATTACAACCTATTCGCCATTACGTTATTTAAAAGTAGGAAAAGGTCATAAAGTTGGAGTTTTAGGATTAGGCGGTTTAGGTCACATGGCGGTTAAATTTGCTGTTTCCTTTGGTGCCGAAGTGACTATGTTGAGTCATTCTCCTTCTAAAGAAGCCGACGCCAAGAAATTAGGAGCTCATCATTTTGCTTTGACTTCAAATGAAGAAACGATGGATTCATTAGCGAATAGTTTTGACTTCATTTTAAATACCGTTTCAGCAAAGCATGATTACAATGCATATTTGAACCTTTTAAAGACTAATGGAACTATGATTATTGTAGGCGTTCCTACTGCGCCGGCAGAAGTTCCTGCTATAACGTTGATTATGAAGCGTAGAAGTATAATGGGAAGCTTAATAGGTGGAATCGCCGAAACACAAGAGATGTTAGATTATTGTGCTGCACATAATATCACATCCGATGTCGAAGTTATTGATATGGATTATATTAATGAAGCTTACGATCGTATGAATAAAAGTGATGTTAAATACCGCTTTGTAATTGATATGGCTTCTTTAAAAGAGAAATAAAGGGAGATTCAATTAAAATTTAGAGATTCTAAGCTTTTTTTGAATTTCCTATAGGACAAAAAAAATCCCAAGAAATTAACTTTCTTGGGATTTTTTACTTTCAGTAGTAGTTAACTAACTATCTAACTGTATTGTTTTGAATCAAATCAATGTATAAATTGATCTTATCTTTTAATTCTTTTCTTGGAGTAATAAAGTCTAAGAAACCATGCTCTAACAAAAATTCAGCTGTTTGAAATCCTTCAGGTAAATCTTTACCAGTTGTGTCTCTTACTACTCTTGGTCCTGCAAATCCTATCAAAGCACCTGGCTCAGAAATATTAATATCTCCTAACATCGCGTAAGAAGCTGTTGTACCTCCCGTAGTTGGGTCCGTACATAATGAAATGTAAGGAAGTTTTGCCTCTGCAAGTTGGGCTAGTTTAACAGATGTTTTTGCTAATTGCATTAAAGAGTAAGCAGCTTCCATCATACGAGCACCACCTGATTTAGAAATCATGATAAAAGGAAGTTTATTAGTAATCGCATGATCAATTCCTCTCGCGATTTTTTCACCTACTACAGCACCCATAGATCCACCAATAAAAGCAAAATCCATACAGCATATAACAACGTCTCTCCCTTTAGATTTTCCAACTCCAGTGCGAACTGCGTCCTTAAGTTTGGTTTTTTCCATAACATCCTTTAATCGATCTGCATATTTTTTTGTATCCACAAATTGCAAAGGATCTTTAGAAGTTAGGTTTTTGTCTAATTCGATAAATTCATTGTTATCAAATAAAATTTCAAAATAGGTTGCACTACCAATTCTAACATGAAAACCATCTTCTGGACTTACAAATAAATTGCGTTCCAGCTCGTCAGCATCAATAACTTTACCAGTAGGGGATTTGTACCAAAGTCCTTTCGGTACATCCATTTTATCTTCCGTAGCGGTAGTAATTCCTTTTTCTTTTCTTTTAAACCAAGCCATATTTTAAAATTATGAGTTATGAGTTAAAAGTTATGAGTTATAAATCACAAGATAAACTCGTAATCCATAACTCATAATTCTTAATCTATAGAGTATTCACATTGTTTAAGTCAGCAAATGCTTGTTCCAATCTAGTGTTGAAAGTCATTTCGCTTTCACGTAACCATTTTCTAGGGTCGTAATATTTTTTATTAGGAACGTCTGCTCCATCAGGGTTACCAATTTGTGTTTTTAAGTAATCGATATTTTTAACCATGTAATCACGAATACCTTCAGTGAATGCAAATTGCAAGTCAGTATCAATATTCATTTTAATTACACCGTAGCTAATTCCTTCTCTGATTTCTTCTAATGTAGAACCTGATCCTCCGTGGAAAACAAAATCAACTGGATTGTTACCCGTGTTGAATTTCTTTTGAACGAAATCTTGAGAATTCTTTAAGATCTTTGGAGTTAACTTCACGTTACCTGGTTTGTATACACCATGTACGTTTCCAAAAGCTGCTGCAATTGTAAAGCGTGGGCTTACTTTTGATAATTCTTCGTATGCGTAAGCAACCTCTTCTGGTTGAGTGTATAATTTAGAGCTGTCTACATCTGAATTGTCTACACCATCTTCTTCACCACCTGTGATTCCTAGTTCGATTTCAAGAGTCATTCCCATTTTGCTCATTCTCTCAAGGTATCCTTTGCAAATTTCGATGTTCTCTTCGATAGGCTCTTCAGACAAGTCAATCATATGAGAGCTGTATAATGGTTTTCCAGTTGCAGCAAAATGTTTTTCTGATGCGTCTAATAAACCATCGATCCAAGGTAAAAGTTTTTTAGCACAATGGTCAGTATGTAAAATTACTGTTGCTCCATAGGCTTCAGCCAAGGTGTGAATATGTAATGCTCCTGCAATACCTCCAGCAATAGCTGCTTTTTCATTTGCATTTGAAAGTCCTTTTCCAGCATTAAACTGAGCACCTCCATTAGAAAATTGAATAATAACTGGTGCATTTAGTTTTGCTGCAGTCTCTAGAACGCTATTTATAGTGTTTGAACCTGTAACGTTTACTGCAGGTAAAGCAAAGCCTTTTTCTTTAGCATAGTTGAAAATTTCTTGTACTTGATCTCCTGTAGCTACGCCCGGTTTGATGTTGTGTGCCATTGTAATTTTTTTTAGTTGGTTCTTTTTGTTTTTAGTTCAAGACTGCAAAAATAAGAATTAATTAGCATTAGAACGGGTAATTTATTCCAAAATTTAAAACACTGTTTCCGAAATTGTAATCCCTAAACCATTTTTTGCCTGTTTCATTCGCTGGATTATACGTTTTAAAACCAAAGTCAAAACGGATGACAAGGAAGTTTAAATCGTATCGCAATCCAAAGCCAGTTCCTAAAGCAATGTCTTCTAAACTCTTAAATCCTGTAAAAGTTGATTTTTCATCGGTGACATTATCACTAACGTTCCAAATGTTTCCTGCATCAGCAAATAAAGCGCCTTTAAAATCTCCAAGAATTTTAAAACGGAACTCCGTACTTAATGCGATTTTCATGTTGGCTTCGTTGAAATCATTCTTTGCGCCACTGCTTCCTGGTCCTAAACTATAAGGTTGCCACGCTCTATTATCATTTGATCCACCAGAAAAGTAACTTCTTGAAAACGGGATATTGTCTGAATTACCAAATGGAATGGCAATACCAAAAAAGCTTCTTACAGCCAATACTTTTTCTTTGGTTAGATCCCAGTGTTTGATATAGTCAAATTCAGTTTTGATGTATTCTGAGTATTCTAAGTTGAATACTTCGTGGTTGCCATTAGCGTTTACGGTCTGGTTAGTTGCTTTGGATATCAATGACAATAAGGAACCTGCTGATTCAATTTTTGTTTTAAATAAATAGAAAGTATTGTCTTGAAGGTCTTTCTTAGTTGTTTTTGTAAATGTAAAACTAGTAGCTAATATGAAGTCATTTTCGGTTAGTCTCACCCGTCTTTCTTCAATGCTTTTTACTGTTTGGTATTCATCATCTTGTGGCGTTAAGCTTGTTTGTGAACTTGTAACCAGATTGGTGAAACCCTTAGTTCCTTCTTCGATTTTTAAATCTCTATCAGTAGGGTTGTTGAAATAAGAATCTTCAGTATTGTAGATTTTTGCTATATCATTTAATGCATTATACGAAGAACGATACACGTTAAAATAGTTCTCAGGATTAAGATTTCTAACAAACTGCACATTAAACAAGTCAAAACGAGCAGTGTTATTCTTCTTTGGGGTCCAATTGTAAGATACGGCACCCGTGAAGTTTTCTTTATCAAGTCCAATATTAGTTTGTCTAGCAAAACCCACTGCCATTAGCGTAGATGGAATCATGCTCTTTGGGATAATCTTGTCAGTAGAGAAAGGAAGAAAAATTCTAGGGATACTCAGTTTTAGGTCGGCTCCATACTCTGAGACATTAAAAAACTGATTGTTAGGATTGGCTAAATCTTTTGATGAACCAATGTTGGCACGACCTGAAATTTCAAGAGTTTCTGCTCCTCTAAAAATATTTCGAATAGTCAATGCCGGACTAAATGAAATACCGATATCCTGAATATTAGAATGGGTTACATCAAAGGATGCTCCAAAGCTGTATTTCTTTCTTGGTGTAAGATAAATTTTTGCAATGAGTGAACTATAGGTAGTATCCCTTTTATCTACTTCATATTGAATACTTGGGTAATTGAATATTTTCAGATTATTAAGGTATCGCGTCGTGAGTACCGTTTTATTATCGGCAAATAAACCTCCTTTTGTGATAAAAATAGCGTCAGTAATAGCATAAGGTTTATACCTTAATTTGTCATGGCTGTAGAGATTAAAGTTTTTATAATTTGCGCTATCTGTAATTTTTAAATTCGTTTTATTAGCCGCATAATCAGTATAAATATTTACGTCACTAATTTTATAAATTTTAAAAGGTTCTGTCCTTGTAGAATCTTTGTCTTGGTACGAGTAATTGTTAATGATTAAATTAACATTGGCTTTGTTGACTTTGTTAATGGTGTCAATATCAAAATTAACATAAGTAGGCTGAAAATAATAAACACCGTTATTTCTAAACTGCGTGGTGATGCGGTTTTTTTCATCTTCAAAATTAATAGTCTTGTATTGCTGTCCAGACTTAATTACGGAATTGTCTTTGTTTAATTGATATAAAGAATCTAGCGCAACTGTTGCTATAGATGTTTTGAGTGTGTCTATAAAATAGGGATTGCCAGAAGCAATTTCATACTTTATCTTGCCTCTTTTTTGTTTGCTACTGTCTAAGGTATAATTTGATTTTACATCAAAATATCCTTTGTTGAAATAGTAATACTTTAAACGTAAAACAGATTTGGCTGTTTTTGAGCTATCAATTATTACGGGTGGTTCACCTACTTTTTTTAAGAAATCGTGTATGCCATGATACCAAAACGATTTTCCAAGACGATCCACTTGTTTAGCCGAAAGCCATTTCGCTTTACGTTCATATTTACCAGGATTATTAGTAAATTTAGCGTGATAGGTAGAATCGGGTTCAAGATTTGCAATATTATAAAGATTCAGACGCAAGGGATAACCTAAGAGCAGGGTGCTGTTTGGTTTTTGGTATAATTGATTATACGCATTTTCTTCATTGGTGACTTTACCATTTACTACAATTTGGTTTTTGGTAAGAAGTCGTTTTCCGTCAGGAACTCTTTTTTCAGCGTTACAAGCAGATATAATTATTCCAATTAGAATAAATAATGATATTTTTGTTGAAATTTTCTTCAAGTGTTCTAAAATATTTAATTCAAAAGTACATATTTTTATGGTTAGTAAAAACCAAATAAAACTTATAACGAGTTTACAGCAAAAAAAGTTTAGGAACGCCCATCAATTATTTTTTGCCGAAGGTGTAAAAGTGATTCAAGAACTACTTCAGTCTGATTTAGAACTGGATCATTTGTACACTACTCAAAATGATTTTGACGAGGTCACTAGTAGTAAAAAGAGCTTGGTACACGAGAGTGATTTGAAAAAAATCAGTGCGCTATCTTCTCCTAATACTTGTTTAGCGGTTTTTAAAATTCCTGCTGAGAAAACAATCATTGACTCAGGGTTAATTGTTGCTCTTGATGCCATACGCGATCCTGGAAATTTAGGTACCATTTTAAGATTGTGTGACTGGTTTGGAATTAAACAATTACTTTGTTCTAATGAAACAGTAGACATTTACAATCCTAAAGTGGTGCAGGCAACAATGGGTTCAATAACTAGGGTTAATGTTAATTATATTGACCTGAGCACCCATTTTTCTACTACTAAACTTCCTTTATTCGGAACTTTTATGGATGGAGATTCTATTTATAAGTCGACGTTGCCTAAAGAGGGGATTATCATCATGGGTAACGAGGCTAATGGAATTTCAGAAGAATTAGAGAAAATAATCAAAAACAAGTTGTCTATTCCACGTTTTGGAGAAATTCAAAAAACAGAAAGTTTAAATGTAGCCACAGCTACAGCAATTATCCTAAGTGAGTTTAGAAGAAACGATAAATAGTTAGTGTGTCTTAATGAAAAGTAAAGTTGATTAAGACAGCTCTAGTTTTTAAAGATTCAATATTTCCAGTCCATGGACTATTAGGATCTTTGTCCCTAATTAGTTCGTCGCCTATTCCAAAAACCCCTCGTATCGATGGTGAAAAGATAAAATATTCAGAGAAAAGATCAATTCCAAAACCTAACTCATAATTAGTAGTCCAGGTTTTAACTCTGAATTTTTGTTCTGCGTTGTCATCCTGTGCTTTCTCATTACTAGATAAGTTTAAGGTGGCAGATAATCCGCCGACAAGATAGGGGCGAACATTTCCTGTTCTCAAGGAAGAAAGTTTTACTAATAACGGGAAATGGATATAAGTACTATTAACCTCCCTTATGGCGTCTATTTCATTCGTAAAGCCAGGATAGTATAAATCTCGCTTGGTGTAGTAAAGTCCGGGTTCAAAACGCAGATTGATGTATTCCTGAAGTTTTAAATCCCCAACGATTCCCACATTAAATCCCGTAGTTTTTTTTGTTTGGATATCCGGTCCTACCGTTCGATAATCGATCTTAAAGTCAAAATTATTAAAACCAAGATAATAACCAAAATAGACTCGCTGCTGCTGGAAGTTCTCCAAATTGATAATGGGATCTTTTCCAAACATGCTTTTTCTAAACTGTGCATTTCCTGTGATTGATAAAGCCAGTAAAACTAATACAACTATTTTTTTCATATGTACAGAGGGTGTCCTTCAGTATTATTTTTTTGAAGCCGAATAAATGGTGGCTACACCAAATGTTTGAGGCATCGCTACTACATCTATAAACCCTACTTTTTGTAAAATATTGTTTAAAGCTTCTCCATAAGGGAAAGCAGCAGCCGATTCTGATAAATAGCCATAAGCAACATTGTCTTTAGAAAACAATTTACCTATTAATGGCAGAATATTTTTACTGTAAAAATTATACCCTTGTTTATATGGTGTCTTATCTGGAACAGAAGTTTCTAAAATAACAAAAACACCATTAGGTTTAAGTACTCTTAAAATTTCAGCTAATCCTTTTTCTAAAGTCTCAAAATTACGCACTCCAAAAGCCACAGTGATAGCGTCAAAATAGTTGTCTTCAAAAGGCATATTTTCAGAGTCAGCCAAAACCATCTCTATAGTATTAGAAAGCTTTTTCTCGGCTATTTTTTTCTTACCTACTTCAAGCATTCCTGCAGAAATGTCTAATCCTATTATTTTTGTAGCTTTAGTTTGCGCCATTAAAATTGCCAAATCACCTGTGCCAGTAGCAATATCTAAAATGGTTTCTGGGTTTGATTTGGCTACAATTGCTAGTACTTTTTTCCTCCATTTCACGTCTATTCCAAAAGAAATAACGCGATTTAAATTATCGTAATTTCCAGATATAGTGTCAAACATCTTAGCGACCTGCTCTTTCTTACCTAGTTCTGAATTTTTATATGGTGTAATGTTTTTTGACATTTTTTTTAAATTTTCACAAATATAATACATCTGTTTTTAATGCAATCTAGTTTTAGTGGCTCTAGCTAAAATATATTCGTTCAAAAAATGTATATGGATGAGAAAGACTTTTGCATTGTTTACGATTTATTTTCAAATAAATGCAAATATCACTAAAAGTGGGTATTGTGAGACACGTTATTAATGGCGAATTTTACGGTATAAAAATATAAGGTATTTTTTCAATGATTAAAAAGGGAATAATGGCTCAAATCAAGTGGTTGCTTCTTGCGCTAGTTATATCGCTTGTTCTTGTAAGTTGCTTTGATGGTGCTGCTTTAAAAAGCAGTAATGTAGTTATAGCGCAACATACGTTCTTAGGATTAAATTTGTTTTTGGAAATTTTAATTTTCTTTGTCTTTAGTACCTTCGTGGTATTTGGTATTAAAGGCTTTTTTGAGATGTTTTCTCAAGAAACTTCAAATGTTATAATCTTCATTTCTGGAGCATTATTAACATGTGTAATTTTTTTGTTATCATATCAAATTCTCTTTCAAGAGTAAGCCATTTTCCCAATCATTGTTTTAAACAAAAAAACACCCTAGTTTGCCGGGGTGTTTTTTTTTATTTTTTACTTTCGAACAAAGGTTTGATTTGTAAAATCAATGAGAT
>Ga0070748_1000129_pt1 | contig 39086 bp, 75 predicted proteins | sample VirMetDEL_Nov_12_FD_77015 | JGI IMG/M metagenome (GOLD analysis project Ga0070748, IMG submission 77015) | Aqueous microbial communities from the Delaware River and Bay under freshwater to marine salinity gradient to study organic matter... | ecosystem: Environmental > Aquatic > Marine > Coastal... | reverse complement strand
CGAAAGGATCATCCAAATTAAGATTTGAGAAGAGATCCCAATTCTTTCGGAATGCTTCCATGAGAATTTCAAGGTTGGTTGTCGGTTTGCTCATTACTGCTATAAGTTAATATATTATTGAGTTGAGGTCAAGAGGTTTCTGCTATTAAATGAGGAAATCATTCTCACCGTCAATAGCTCCTTTGGCAGTCAAGAAAATTCCTTGTCCGGTCTTATTTCCGTGAGTGGTCTCGAAACGTGGTGGATCGTAGCCTTTCACCTTTTTGAGTCGAAAAACCCGCGCCATTTCCTCCCCCCTTTTGTTCATCTCTTCCGTGCTTAGTTTTTCGTTTGGGTTGCTCATGTGGATATACTAGGTTAAATTGTGGTTTGAGTCAATGTCTTTCTGCTATTATTCTACTCCCGATTCTTGTTTCCAGAAAATCACAAGCTCCCCTTCTTTATTACATTGGATATTGTGAAAGAATCCCCCTTGCTCTCTCTTAAGGTAGAATCGATCCTGATTCTTATCCGTAGGTGGGAATGAGATTGCGGAGCAGTCGGAGTCAATCTTTTCAATCTTCCCGTCAAGCATCTTGAAATAAGCGTTGTAGTCGGAGAGCGTTTTGCACTGATTTGTTTTAGGCATGCCGGAGGTTACTATATTTTTGAGGTTGAGTCAATGTCTTTTTAGCCCTTTTTTAACAAAGCTTGAACGCGGTCGGAAATGTCTTTTTTGACAAGGTGATTGACTTTTGCTTCATCTAAGATTCTAGAAGGCATGCATCTCCGCTCACTTGCCATTTCGAATAGAACTGCCTGAACCGCTTCTTTAGTTGTCATGCCAGATATTAGTATAGATTTTGATTTGAGTCAATGTCTTTCTGCTATTAAATTTCAGAAAGTTTCATGCTAGGCATTACCCAAATATTGTAGTCTTTCACAAATTCGTTGTGTTGTCGAGCTAATTTTTCAGCAAGTTTCAACATTCTCTTGGAAATCCTCATATGTCCATCTTTGGCATCCTGCCAGCTGGTATCCCGCCAAGATGTCTCCATAGAGACTTTTCGGTCGTCTTCGATCATTCGAAGGACAAGATTGACTTCCCGATTAGAAGCGTCTATGAGTTTACCCCAACGATTGCGGAGAGATTGGATTGAATGACGGAGAGAAGTTTTTTGGCGGTTGGGCATGTCGGGAGTCTAGTTTAGATTGTTGTTAAGGTCAAGAGGTTTCTGCTATTAATAAATCTCACCATCACTGAGGAACATTTCTTCATCTTCGTCGAGTTCTTCCTTGATATATTCCTCACATTGGGCATACTCAATTTCTTTTTCCAAGATCTTTCTAATCAAATCGCCGACTTGATCAAATGCCGTTCTGAGATCATTCCCGTCAATAATGATTGATTTTGTGATTGACTCAATAATATCTTCGTCATAACAAACTCCAGTAAAAGGGCAGTGACCGGGGAAGTTTTCTTTTTCTGCCATTTTACTTAAATCCTTGTGTGTTTCATATCCACCTTGAATCAAAACCCGCAAAAGTGTATTCAAGGAATCCTCATGATCATTCCAATCATCGATTTTCACCTTGTTACCTTGGCTATAAGGGCCAAATGAGTAATCAATGATATTGACGTTAAAAGCTTCCGCAATAGCCTTAAGTGAGTCGAGACACTCTTCGGATGTCCCATCAACTTCATAGGGATCTTCGCTTTTTTGGGTGATAAGATTCTGGATTGCCACTTCTTTTGCAGAGTCGGAGAGTTCAGAGTAAGAGTGGTTTTCGGTTGAGATGGTTTTCATAACAGGGACAATTTACTGTATTTTTTGGTTTGAGTCAATGTCTTTTTAACTTATTATTTATTAAGACCAAGCTTTTCCAGACACCTATCGTGAAAAGCCCCTCGCCATTCCAAGTAACAATCGCTATTCTTTGCCGCTTCTGCATCCCAAGGTCCAATGACAAGACCGTGAGTTACTAACCTTGCTTTGAAAACTTCAGCCCAAGATTCATCCTTCAATTGAATTCTATCCCCATGAGCGAGGGCGTATTGAATACCATATATTCCGAAATTTATCCGCAGGGGGACAATACCAATTCCAGCTTGGCTCGGAATTTCCTTAATCGTTCGGAAAATCTTAATATTATCCTTACCGTAACCTACCCATTTGTGTTCCTGTCTCATTACTTCTGTAAGGTAATATATTTTTGAGTTTGAGTCAATGTCTTTTTAACTTATTATGCGGTTCTAGTATAACCGCCGGAAACGCGCTTTTTCCAGTCTTCCCTAGCGTCTGCCAAGCTCATCTCTTCATGAGTCGTTCCACTAGGCAAAGCCTGATAGCTCCCCGCATTGATCCAGTCCTTGATCCTTACAATATTACCCTCCCGCTTATATTTCCTAATATTCATGAAACCGGAGGGTGTGGAGCATTGGATCGTTGGGATTCTCATAACTGAAAAGATAGTAACCTTTTTACGAGTTACTGTCAATGTCTTTCGGTTATTATTTTAAACCTCTTGAGTGTCCGCATAATCAATGGCGGCAACGATCCCAACTTCGGGGAAGTCTTTCAGATATCTTGCGGCAAGATAGCGGTTTGCAGAAAGCCTCCGTGAATCCTCGGCAAGCTTCGTGTTTCCATGTTCCTCTTGCATTAATGCCATTTTGGCATGAGTATCACCCGCCACAGTGAGTTGTGAGACTTCTTGCTGTTGTTTTGCTGTCATTACTTTTGTATGTTAATATATTTTCGAGAGGGAGTCAAGCTCTGTTTGCTAATAATTCAGAATTTCTTCCAACCTTTCGAGGAGTTTTTCTTCGTCGTGAGTTGTCTCACAATCGCCACAAACTCCCCACGTTGCGATTTTAGAGTCGAGAAGGTAATCTTTGAGGGAATCCCCGCTAATCTCATCCCCGCTTTGTGAGATGCTGAGAAGGGTTTCTTCACCATCTTCACTCCATTCACCTTCCCAACCACAAGTTGAAAGACAATTGTCTTGCTCTTGCTTACCTTCAGGGATATCGACTTGCCCCTGTTCAATCTCCAAAAGTTCGCAGTCGTCAATGAAAGAAACTCTGATAATTTTGGCGGTTTCTTTCTCCTCGCCAGTCCATTTCCAGAAATATCCCCCGTGTTCAATATTACAATCCCCGATATAATTCCATCCACGTTCTCTTGAGATTTGGAAAATTGAGTTGGAGGTGAGTTGCTTTTTGTTAGCCATGCCGGAGTCTAGTTTATTTTTTGGGTTGAGTCAAGATGTTTTAAGCTAAAAGCATCTCAAATTTGTTTTCCAGTTCATCTTGGGCGTCATCAAACCCTTCGGTGTCAATGGAGCCTTCTTCAAGGAAGTCAAGACAAAAGAGGGTTTTTTCTGTATCATTTGCCCACTCTCTTGCATCGGTGATTGTGGCGGTTTCGATCTTTTTGATATTCATAACAGCGGTAGTATGGTTTATTTTTTGGGTAGAGTCAAGAGGTTTTGGGTATTAATATCGTCCACGGGTTGAACGCTTTCCCGTTCGGAATTCAAGAGTTGATGTTTCTCCAAAATATAAATCAGCGTATTTCTTAAGAACTCCGCTATTCAGCAGAAAGTCAAGAGTGTTTGCACTGGTCTTTTCTCGCTTGAGGATTTCGGATTGGCATGCTCTATCACAATACCAATGATGAGCTAAAGCATGAACCAAATTTTTTTTGCGTTTCGACATCATCACACCCTCGCAAGCCAATTCGAGTGCCGCCTCTTGCTCTTTTTCATCTGTCATGCCGGAGGTTACTGTATTTTCGAGTTTGAGTCAAGAACCTTTCTTCTCAATCTTCATTTTGTCTGGATCGATTCCAAATTTTTCGGAAATCTCCTCCCAAGTGATTGTTGTTTTTGGGCGGTTGTCGGTGATAATACCATTGGAATCTTCATAATAGGTTTCGTTGCCTGATGAATCATATCCTCGTTTGGACCAATAACCAGAGGAATTTTCAAAATAGGTTTCGTTGCCTGATGAATCAAATTCCTTTTTGATCCAAAAACCATAGGAATCTTCAAAATAGGTTATGTTGCCTGATGAATCATATTCCTGTTTGGACCAAAAACCAGAGAAATTTTCAAGATAGATTTCATTGCCTGATGAATCATATTCCTTTTTGATCCAAAAACCAGAGGAATTTTCAAGATAGATTTCATTGCCTGATGAATCATATTCCTTTTTGATCCAAAAACCATCGGATTTTTCAAGATAGATTTCATTGCCTGATGAATCATATTCCTTTTTGATCCAATAACCAGAGGAATTTTCATAATAGGTTTTGTTGCCTGCTGAATCATATTCCTTTTTGGACCAAAAACCATCGGATTTTTCATGATAGGTTTTGTTGCCGTTATCATCAAGGATAATGAAAGGAAATTTAGTGATTTTCAGGAATTTAGCGATTGTTTCGTTGTTTTTCATGTCTGGAGTAGTTATATTCTATTTTCGAGTTAAGGTCAATGTCTAAATGTCAAAAAGCCATTTTCCGGTCATGGCATGTTCCAAAGCTCTCTCCTCGGAAGGTTCCCTTATCTCCATCCCGTTGAAACGGGAAACAATGCATCCATCGCAACGTCTGAGGATTCCCGCCTCAGAAATGGTTCCAATCATGATACAGTTAAAACCGTCCCATTCGATGAATGTTCTCTTTGCGTCCTTCTCTTCGTAAGTGAGTGCTTTCATAACTCCTGTAAGGTATTAAATTTTTGGTTGTTTGTCGAGTTTTATCTTGGTTATTTTGTCACAAGTTGAGGGGTGATTCGTGACAAAATTATTCTGTATCAACCAGTATAGAGCCTTCAATCATATCCTCAACTTTGACTATAACACCTCGTTTATATTCCGGTAAACTATTGAGGAACGCTTCCCAGTTACACCTAAACGCCTCGACCGCCCACGTCTTATAGGCGAAAACATTACAACCATCCGACCAACCCGCTTTAGTATAGACTAGCGTATGGACCACTTTATCACCGTCCAAAATATTTATCTCATTATCGCCACCCTCATACTTACAAGTCAATAATTTAATTTCGGTTGCCTGATGAGCCACCCCCGTTGAGTCAAGCTCTTTTAGCTTTTCTATGGTATATTCGTGGGGGTTGGGTCGGAAATTGAATTCTTTGCGTTGATCCTCTGCGAAGAGTTGACCGGCAAGAAAGGCATCTCGGATTAATTTTTCTGTTGTCATAGTAGTTATTTTTAGAACCAACTGGAAAGGATGATGAAGGCATACCACACCATGATTGCGATGGGGATTGCTAGTATTGCTAGGATTATCATGATTTGATTATGTATTATTTTGGGTGATTGTCAAATTTGACCAGTATTCAACGGATGCCTCGAAAATCTCATCTACATCAATACCACCCCCCGTTATGAGATTTAATCTTATAAATTTACAGCATGTATCGACAATGCGTTCAATTTCCAGTTCATTTATGGAATCCTCCTCGCCCATATTAAAACGGATTTGGAGTGTTCCTGTCACCAATTCAACGGCTAGTTGAGTGTATTCTTCAATGTATTCTTCGGTGGTTGGGTTTTTCATAACGAGATCAATATAGTTTATTTTTGCGGTGGTGTCAATGCGATTTTGGGGATTAACTCGGAATTTCTTTGTTTTTCCGAGTTAATGCACAATATTTACTATTTCACAAAAACCCTGACAACCCAATGAGCTTGCGAGTATTCCATTCTAGAATATTCTATTGACAATTCATCGCAAATTTGTTTAGCGTCCTTTAGTCCATCCCGAAAGAGATTCTCCACACTGAATCCGAAAGAGGTTATGTAAACATTATTTCGACTGTCAAGCTTATCTGCAAAATGATTTCTAATCTTGTCGGTAGCTTCTTTCCGCTTGACATTAGCTTTATTCTTCCGCTCTTCGGCTTGGGAGATTTTACCTTTCAGCCAAGTGATAGATGGTGGAGTTTTTTTGAGAATCTTGAAAGAATAGGTTTCGAAAACATCGTCGCCCCATAATACCAACTTAATTGCGCCATCCACTACGTCAACCGAAACTGAGTGATTACAGTTAAAATAAACTGCAAACTCTCTTTGGACCACTTCCTTTGTCGCTTCAGATAGTTCGTTCATGTCAAAGACAAGGTAGCATATATTTGAGTTTAGGTCAAGAACCTTTCTTCTCAATCTTCATTTTATCTGGATCGATTCCAAATTTCTCGGAAATCTCCTCCCAAGAAATCGTGGTTTTTGGGCGGTTGTCGGTGATAATACCATTGGAGGTTTCAAAATAGGTTTCGTTGCCTGCTGAATCATATCCTCGTTTGGACCAATAACCATCGGAATCTTCAAAATAGGTTTGGTCGCCTGATGAATCATATCCTCGTTTGGACCAATAACCATTGGAATCTTCAAAATAGATTTCGTTGCCTGATGAATCATATTCCCTTTTGATCCAATAACCAGAGGAATTTTCATGATAGGTTTCGTTGCCGTTATCATCCTTGATTTTAAAAGGAAATTTGGTGATTTTTAGGAATTGTGCAATTGTTTGGTCTTTCATGTCTGGAGTAGTTATAAGTTATTTTCGAGTTTGAGTCAAGAATCTTTTACATTAGTTCGTCAATAAAGTCCGGTTCAAGATTTAACCACTCTTGACAAATATCATGAGGCATTTCCCCTTCCTCCAGTCGCTTATTCAAATCCGCCTTGGCATCCGCAATCAGTTCGTCGGCTTCATGCGCATCTATACCATCCCGTTCCATCAAAATTTCTTTAAGGTTCATAACAAAGTTAAGTTAGCTGGTTTTCGTTGAATTGTCGAGGTTTATTCTACTTCGATCAAATTTAAATTATTCTTCTCACAATGTATCACAAACCCATCTTTGAGATTGGATGCGCCACGTAGAAGCTTCAGGGTTTTAGCATACCCCCTTTCGTCAATTTCCACCATTGTGATATCTCTGTAAAAATGACTCTTGCGGAAAGCCATATAATTTGCCCTTACACTATAAGATCTCTTCTTTGTGGAGGTTGTGTGTGTTTTGTGGAGGTTGACACACTCCCCATCTAAACTCGCCATGAATGGCTTATAATGCCAACTCTCTTCAAATTTTGAACCTAAACCGAGGGGGACTAGAATGACGTGTTGCTCTTGATTTTTCATAACAAAGTTAAGTTAGCTGGTTTTCGTTGAATTGTCGAGGTTTATTATTGGTAAAGTTTGGCACACCCATCAAGACTTGAACTTGAAACCTACGCCTTAGAAGGGCGTTGCTCTTCCAATTGAGCTATGAGTGCTTTAAAGTAGCAGTGACAGGAGTCGAACCTGCACGGTCTAAGACCAACGGATTTTAAATCCGTAGCGGCTACCAATTACGCCACACTGCCATGAATTTATGTCGGTTTGAGTCAAGAACCTTTCTTCTCAATCTTCATTTTATCTGGATCGATTCCAAATTTCTCGGAAATCTCCTCCCAAGTGATTGTGGTTTTTGGGCGTTTGTCAATCATATAAACATAGGAATTTTCATGATAGATTTCATTGCCTGATGAATCAAATTTCTTTTTGATCCAAAAACCATAGGAATCTTCAAAATAGGTTATGTTGCCTGCTGAATCATATTCCTTTTTAACCCAATAACCAGAGAAATTTTCAAGATAGATTTCATTGCCTGATGAATCATATTCCCTTTTGATCCAATAACCAGAGGAATTTTCATGATAGGTTTCGTTGCCGTTATCATCACGGATGATGAAAGGAAATTTGGTGATTTTTAGGAATTGTGCAATTGTTTGGTCTTTCATGTCTGGAGTAGTTATAAGTTATTTTCGAGTTTGAGTCAACGATTGTTTAAATATATTTTTCGGTCCAATCTTTCGGAGTGTGTTTCATCTTGCGGTGACTCAACTCGCGAATCTGCTCACCTTTGGAGTTATAAGTCAATGCAATTCCGCCTTTGGTCACCTCGTTAATATAATCCATGGTGTTATAAGCTCTCCTAATCCGTAGGAGTTGTGCAAGCCTCTTGACTCTGTAATTGTAGATGGCGGTTTTGATTCGGTCAATCATTATTCTTTTTATTTTAGCTTCTTATCTGCAATGTGGCGGGACAGCAGTCGAGTAATTATTGTCATATCGAATTTATGTTAATTTGTTTTTGGTTTTGGTTTTTTTGTAAAGCTTTAAGTTCCAATTTGACAAAGAAAATAAAGTTTTCCCTGTCTGAGGTAGACCCCCCGTATTTCCGTATTGATATATTTGCACTTTTTGGTTTTTTATTGACAAAAACACTAAAAAGTGGTATGATTTACCCTAGCATTTCGGGTAAATGAAACACCCTATTTTGTTTCTTATGGTTATTTTTTGAAAGAATTCCCGCCACCCCTAACTGATGGCGGGAATTCTGAATTTTTACATAACATTTTCGGGCGTGAGTGTGGTCTTATTATTAACACTATCTGTAAAATAAGACCACACGCCATCTTGGAATACGTAATTATACTCCTGTTCACACCCGATAGTGGTGGTGATTTGTGCCTCAGTTCCCACCTCACGCCTATCCCGACCATATGCCACACAAACACCATCTTGCTCGTTCCCGAAACGATGCATTACTGCTGGATCGGGGTAGAGGTTCTTAGCCAAGAGACTCAAGTCTCCTAGTTCCATGAGTCTCTTAACATCCTCATAGGTGGTGTAATATTCGAGAAGAATTCTCCCATTATGTTCAAGGTAACCGTCACTGTGACAGTAAATTGTTTCGAATTGACCTTCGGAGTTTTTCAGTGAAATGCTGGATCGTGTTGACATAATATTTGTTTTTCGGCTAGGTGTTTAAGTTACTGTATTTTCGAGTTTGAGTCAAGAACCTTTCTTCTCAATCTTCATTTTGTCTGGATCGATTCCGAATTTCTCGGAAATCTCCTCCCAATAAATGGTTGTTTTTGGGCGGTTGTCGGTGATAATACCAGAGGAATCTTCATAATAGATTTCGTTGCCTGATGAATCATATTCCTGTTTGACCCAAAGACCATCGGAATCTTCATGATAGGTTATGTTGCCTGCTGAATCATATCCTCGTTTGACCCAAAGACCATCGGATTTTTCATAATAGGTTCTGTTGCCTGCTGAATCATATTCCTTTTTGATCCAAAAACCAGAGGAATCTTCATGATAGGTTTTGTTGCCTGATGAATCATATTCCTGTTTGACCCAAATACCAGAGGAATCTTCATAATAGGTTTCGTTGCCTGATGAATCATATCCTCGTTTGGACCAATAACCAGAGGAATTTTCATGATAGGTTTCGTTGCCGTTATCATCAAGGATGATGAAAGGAAATTTAGTGATTTTCAGGAATTGTGCAATTGTTTCGTTGTTTTTCATGTCTGGAGTAGTTATAAGTTATATTTGGTTTGGGGTCGAGGTTATTAGTTGACGAACTCCTCTTTAATGACATCTTTAGCATCAAGGAATGTCTCTTGGATTGAATGTTGAACACCATTAGGGTCGCTCCTAAGATCAACGATACACCATCGGTTAAAGTGAACGTGATCTTCCGGCAACCAATTCAGGTGGAAGACTAGCGCAAATGTGACACCCCCCTTCACCACCTGAAAAGTGGTGGATTCGGTAACGGATTCTTCGAGGATATAGCGGACGGGGTTTCTTCTGTTGGAGATGCTCATGACGACTGGAAGATAATATATTTTTGGGTTTGAGTCAAGGACTATTTACACTAATGCCATTTTAGTTGCGCGTTTAAAATCCATATTGCAACTCATCCTTTTAATTCTAGCCAAACGCCAAATAACGTTGACTGCCAATTCCTTGGGTCTATTTTTGCAATTCTCAAAAAGCTTATCTAGGAATCGATTCGTTCCAACGCTACAATTTCCAACGCTTCGGGAAATCTGATAGGGTGACACAATTCGTGTGCATTTACTCGCCAGTTCATCAAATTCCGATGATGCAATCCTAGCAGCACGATCTGCTCGTTTCTTTAAAAGCGCACCTGTCAAGACCTTTTTCCTAGTTTTCCCGTGAGTTGACGTTTTGACGTGCAAGAACCCTTTAACGAGTTTTATAGAGTAGCCACGGGAAGGGTCTGTCCAGTAGCATTCGACGCAAACTTTGCTCAAATAATCTTTAGGGACGATGGTATCAACACCTCCGATTATAACCAATCTCGAATCACGGGGGACATACAACACTCCCGATGCCTTAGATATCAACTTCCGTTTGCGCCCATCATATGACCAAACCGCATTGTCATAATGATATTTTGGGATTTTACCAGCAATCCATACGGTTTGGTGATAACTATCATACAGAGGAGTAGGGGTTTTGATTCGTTTTCCGTTTTCGATAATGTAACTAAGTGTTTTCATGACGACTGGAAGATAATATATTTTTGGGTTTGAGTCAAGGACTATTTTACGTTTGACCCTTGGAACACGGCAACACTCACACAATGGTGAAAATCTGGAGTATCGCTATAACGCACCCTATGGCTATCGTAGTGACTTTGGTTGAAACCCTCATCGTCATACTCCAGATGCACCAAAACATCTCCTGCTCCATCCTGATGGAAGTAACGGATATTGTAATTGTTGCCTTTCGGGAGACATGTAACGAAGAGCGGGAGGTTGTTTAGCCAAATGTGGGTTTCTTTCATAACGACTGTAAGTTAATCTGTTTTTGAATAGAAGTCAAGGGCTATTCTACAATAATCAATGTGAATCCTGAAGGGTTGACACTATTGAGTTCAAAATAAATAGCCAGTTCTTGATCCAATTTGTCGATCAAATCCGCAATGTCATAGCTCCACTCATGGATAGCTTCCTTTTTCCATTGTTCGACCGAAGAGAACCCGAACTTACTCACTATATTCTCGGGTTGCATTTTATGAATAGAGCGAACCTCGATGGATTGTCTATGAGTCATGAACACGCTAAGATGTTCCATCCCTACGGTGCCATCCATGTGAGTTTCAACTAGGGTCAAAATATCCTGCTCAGTTTGTGGTGTGAGGTCTTTCATAACGAATGTAAGTTAATCTGTTTTATGCAAAATTGCAAGGTTAATCTCCATTTTCTTCAACCATAAGCTCCTCCAATAAATTCTGGTTTGCATGACAGCAGTAGTGTGGTTTATATTTGGGGTTGAGTCAAGATCTTTCGGTATTAATTTCACCCTTATAAAGTTCAACTTCCCAAGCCCTACGAAGAACCAATCCTTCTCGGATTTTTCCACCCGCCTTTCGGTATAGGGGCATGACATCAACTACGCTATCATAATTTCCGTCATTGAGTCGATCTTTTTGGTCAATTAATTGTTCGAGGTTGCCAATCCCCGTATTAAAAGTGAAACTTACGAGTGCGGCAATCTGGCAATCCGACACCTCAACATCAACTCTCTTCAAAACCTCAATCCTGAGTTTTTGGAGTTTTTCTCGGAGGAGTTTGTCTGCCGCCTTTTCCGAGATATAACCTCTCCCGACAATTTTAGGATCTGTGAAGCCATACCCGATGGTTTTTACTTTTCCGCAGCAGTAATAAGGCTTTGATCTAAATCCTTCGTAGAATTTCACCCCTTTGATCATCTCCTCATAGAAATCAACCTTCGGTTTTGGTTTGACCGACAGTGGTAATGTGGTATATTGAGTAATATTTGGTTTTACTAAAATCGGAGTTTGGCGGGATTGCACCTCCACATTTTCCGCATAAATGACAAGCCCCATAATCAGACTGGTTGATGTGGTAATAGCGGTGATTGCTTTTGTTTTCAGTTTCATAACAAGGTCAGATTAATCTATTTTCGGGTTTGAGTCAAGGTCTTTCGGGCGTTGAACAGTAAAAACTTCCAAGCCACCTCCTTTGGAAATTGCGATATCGGCGGCGTCATATGGTGTATCGATTTCGAAAGAAATCACTTTACAATCCTTGAAGCGTGGTGTCTGTAGGTTGCGGAGGAAATCGGGAACGTCTTCCAGCTTCTCAACTTCCCCGATCACATCAGAGTGTGAGAAGAATTTAGAGTAGGTGTTTGACGTGATCTGGTATTTGTTGCTCATGGATATAAGTTAATCTATTTTTGGGTTTGAGTCAAGTTCTTTTCTGCTAAGAAAATAAAGTATCTTGGCGACCACCCCTTGCTTCCGCAAATGCACAAAGCTCTTTCCAGTCACGGGATGGTTTGAATTCCACTTCCCGAATATCGGCACACTCTAAATTTGCACACTCACCCGCATTACCCAAATAGGCATATTCTACACCCTCCTCCTCTTCGTCAACCAAAAAACAACAACCCTTCCACTCGTCAACCATGATATCAAAGGCGTTTTGTTCATGAGATGCCCACACTACGCAAATTACACAGGTTCCGTTCCTAATAACCCATAGGCGAACGTTGTGTGGATTAAACTCTTCAGGGAGTGTAACGTCATTACAGAGGATGTCGGAATCATCAACTTCGATAACTTCGAATGGACGGCAGTTGAATGGTCCGCCGTTTACTGCTGGTAGGTGTAATTTCATAACAAGGTCAGATTAATCTATTTTTGGGTTTGAGTCAATATCCTTTCTACCCGATTGCCACCAATACATTATTACGAATGTCGGTCTTAATGGCTTCTATATCATCGATGCTTAGAGTATCATGTCCAGTGGTCTGGAAGTGGCACTTGTTCCACTTCCCAGAATACTCATTTGCAGTGCGGGGTAGAGATCTGCTCGATTCTGACCAGATATGTTTTTGATCGAATCGGCTATTGGTCCAGATTGATCTAAAATTCACATCATCCGATACGTCTAAAGAAACCAACAATTTACCCAAATGGTTGGTTTCAAATTGATACGTATCGTCACCATATGCGAAATGTGAAATGCGCTCACCACCCAACTCCTCCATAAGAGAAGTGAATTTCAATTTCATTAGGTCAGTGTTTTTCCTGAATTCTCCGATTGGTTGCTTTTTCATAACAAGGTCAGATTAATCTATTTTGTGGATAAGGTCAATAATTTTCTGCTATTAAAGTGAAAAACCCCCAACCTGACACTCATCAGGAGGAGGTTTTTCGGTGTTATGAAATATTATTATTGATTGCGCTTGAAACGTGTTACGGAGATGAACTCCCGCCAGTCATCATTAAATGCACTCTCACTCGCAGTCCGTGCGATTGTCTCAATACCACGAATACTAATATCACGAAGCTTGTGGCGATTTTCCGATACAAATTCCATGATTTCCAAAGTGAGATCATCCGAGAGTTCCATTTCTGGGGCAATGAAGTCCATGAAGATATGTTCGCACCAAAGGAGCTTGGCACGGAGAGAGAACATCTCCAAATCAATATAGAAGCTACGATCCACAAGAGCATTGAAATGTTCCCAACCCCGCTTCTTAGATTCGATCAACCCATTGATATCTTTATTGGTAATAAAGACAATCTTTCCTTTGAATTGGAATTGGCGAATTTCGTCGGTCTCCACCCCATGCTTTTCAGCGAGTGCAGCAACCCACTTTCCACCGGAAGCCGTTGAAAGTGAACGGGTCTTGCTTGTGTCCATGGCAGCTTTCATGAGATTCATCATGTTCTCATCGTCCCAAAGTGAATCGCTATCGTCAAACACGATCACACCACCGTCACGGTGATCATAAAGCAATTCATAGAGTCCGGTATATGACATGGAAGCCCCCTTGAGATGCATGAATTTGGTGTCAGGATTGCGTGAAACCTCTTCATTGATATACTTTTCAACGTTGAAGCTTTTCCCACAACCCGCTGGTCCAGAGAGGATCACACCGGAAAGATCACCTCCAAAGATTGCCTCCAAAGATTTTCCAGCCATGCGGAAGCGAAGTTGGATGTCATGGAGAAGCTCCCTGTCGGTTTTATACGAGGAACCATCACCAAATTCCCCATCGTCATCACCCCCTGTCGGTGTCGGTGCCGATTTATTGTTGGCGTTCAGGAAGTTGAGCATCTTTTCGATGCTATCGTGTGGGGGGAGATCTTCCCTGTCACCAGTCTTGATGAACTTCTTAAGCTTGGAGACATAGGGTTGAGGGATTCCGATTGATTCCGCAAGTGGGGTTCCGTAGAAGTTACCGAACGTGCGTTGGGCTTTATCGACGATTTGTTCTGCGGTTGTTTGGTTGATTAGGTTTCTCATAACGACTGGAAGGTAATATATTTTTGGGTTTAGGTCAATGTTTATTCGACTTTATTTTGAAATCATTTTTCTTTGGGCAGGATGCTTGAGATTGCGTTATATAAATATATCGCGTGGCTCACATTCCGAAAGCTCTCAAGATGAAACTCACCCGCATAAACGCTAAATTGAGATTGTGCGTCATTGTCGGGATGATTTCGGAGAGTAAGCTCACCGTGTTGTTCAATAATGTTGTAGTCCATGTTTCCATTTTAATTTATTTTTCAGTAATGTCAAGTTTTGATGAGAATTATCCAAGGAGGAGGTTCCTGAGGGTGTCGGTGTTTTTGCGAAAAAGACCTTGCGGGTAATCCAGTTTACCATTGGACTCAATCGGGATGACACCATGATCAGGTGTGTATCTAATATAAAATCCTTCGGTGGAATTCTGCTTAATGAGTAGTCGCAATTCGTTGAATTTATGCTCATTGAATCGGTTGACAAGTTTTCCTTGGAAATAAACTCTTACGGTTTCGTCTGGTTCGGTTAGGTCTGGTAGGGTAAATGGGATTTTCATAACAACTGGAGGTTACTGTATTTTTCGGTTAAGGTCAAGAACCTTTCTTCTCAATCTTCATTTTGTCTGGAGTAGTTATAAGTTATATTTGAGTGGAGTCAATGTTTATTTGAAAATGTTTCGTCGAGCGTTGACCAATTGTCGCTGACTCTGTTTAATGTAGGTTCCGCCTTTTTTAATAATATATTTGGATAGTCCGGTCTGCTGTGAAGCATTCGACACACTCCGGTATTCCACACCATCGAATGTGATTGGCTTGATACGAGTGGTGTTGATGTCATTAATATTCGTGTAACCCTTGGATTTATAGTAATTCAACGTTGCCGCCGAAAGTCTCATATTCTTACTGGCAAGAGTTCGGTTTTCGAACACCTTACCACCCCATTCGAATTCCCGTCTTTTGGCGAGAACGGAAAGTCGCTCTCTCAGTTGGTGGATGGTGGTAAACTTCCTGTAATTGCTACGGACCCACCTTTTATCCACAATAACCCCTCGGGTCTTCAATTCTCCGTGAATGTGAGTGATGATATCATCACTACTGCTGAACTTCATATAACTCCAAGACACCTGAATGTGATCCAACACACCCTCCATGGTCCGAAGACCTAGTTTGTGGTAATAGTAGGTTGTGCATTGACTTGGGGTTTTGTAGATGCCCTGTTTGCGCAGCCCCTCCACCATGTAAGCTACCACATCAGCGATTTTAAAAAACCCCATTCCATCAAATGTATAATTGGTTCCTGTCCACCCCCGTTTGATCCTCCCCGATAATGTTTGTCGTGGGATGCCGAAATGTCGAGAGCATTCCACGATACCCGCAAATCCAACGTTATTGAACACCACCCTATCGCCGGTTTGACCGGCTTCTAGTTTATAGACCGTGAAACCCTTGTTGGATTTCGCACATTTACTAATACTCGAATATCGAGTTTTGTTCCATTTTACTGTTTTCATATTATTTTGGTTAAATTCTTATCGTTCGTCCTGTCCTGAGAAGTTATTGTATTTCATCTCGTGGATAAGTTACCATACCCACGAGATTCGTCAACAAAAAAACCCCATTACCTAAAAAATAGATAATGGGGTTCTGAATGGTTGGTACCCACTAACTAGCGTTAGTATAGATATATTTGGAGAAGTCCGCAGGTGTTATGGTAAATCCGGTGGTTATTTTGGCGTCCTCATCAGAAGCCTTCAACATGAGATCTATGTTTTTTAAATTACTGGAAACTGGTGTTCCTGAGCCACCACCACCGTAATGCCAAACGGTAACTAATACTAACTCCCCATCAACAATGAGGAAGGCGGGGTTCCCCGAGTCCCCGCCGATTATGGGTTCTGAGAAAAGCTTTCGCGTCTTATTAGTGGGATATGCAAATGCACCGTCCCTGATCATGTCCCCCACCAAGGCTTTCTCCTCCTGATCAAGGAGTAATGCGGGTGGACGATTTTTTTGATCAATTATTAATTTATTATACCAGTTCTCCGGTAATAGTTTACATGGCGTTATGGATTCGGGGAGAGGTTCGTCTAACGTATACACCACAATATCACCGGTTCTTGGTGTAATACTCCTCCCCGAAAGAGTCCTAGTGTGGACATGCCCATTGACCTCAACGAATCGAATCTTATCCCCGACCTGCATCCTATAGTGACTAGCACTCATGACGTGTTGTGGTGTTATCAAGGTCCCAGCCATCCGATGGGCCAAACGACTGTTCCACGGGCTAATGCATGTTAGTTTTGAAACAACATCCACACACCAAACATTCGGATTCCGGATATATGATTTTGTGAGATGATTTTGCTCGATATAAACCAAACCATTAACCTCTTGTGTGACCCCATCATGGAGTCTAATTTTGGATTCAGAAATCAATGTATCTGATAAAGAGGCGGGTGCGTTTTCGGTGGATTTCAAACTGTCTATGAAGTCCTGTCTAGATCCCTCGTTACCCAAACTGAGCCAGACATTATAGACACCTTCACCGTCATTACCGCGAGTGGCGGTAGCAGTTCCGGTTTTGCCTTGTGGTCCGGTTTTGCCTTGTGGTCCGGTTTTGCCTTGTGGTCCGGTTTTGCCTTGTGGTCCGGTTTTACTGGCACGGGTGAAGAAGTTTTTGAACGTTTTGTAATTCATAATGTTTCAGATATTGGGTTTCAGATATTGGGTTTTTCGTCCCGACCAATCCAGCCAAAACAACTTATGAAAGTATTTAGTTAATAATGATCCGCGATACCTTCGATGGTTGCCTGTTCGCTTTCGCTAAACACTACACACACGTCCGACTCTCGACGGTATTCGTCAACATAAACCAACGCCCATGAGTCAAATCCACCCTCAGAATCACAATGTATGTCATAAGGCGTCTCTATATGTATGCCCTGTGGATTTAGTGTATCGTTTCCATTATCGCCAAAGAATGCCTCATAATAGCCACAATCCCTACCACCATAATCATCACACCCACCTCGACCGTTAGGATATGCTTGGCAGAGCCCTGCGGTTGCAATGATAAAATTCTTATATGAAATGTCATTGATCCGATCCAAGGGGATGCTCATTTTTTCAGTTTCGTAACCATCAGCGTCTCCAAACATAAAGGTGATGGCGAATTTATAATGTGGGGTTTCGGCCTCAGTTTGTTTTGTTTTATTAATTTTCAGTTTCATAGCTTATTTTTCAGTTTCTTCGGTCCAATTGATGATAGGGCATGTCTTTTCTTTCAATGCTTTCATCCAAGATTTAAACAGATACCACCAAGAGTTCTCCCTCTTGATACGGGCAGCTTCTTTCTTGATTGCGAGCAATTCCATTTTCGCCGCGAATTTCTCTTGGGTTTCATGGTGCCGAAGGTTAATGTGTGGTTTGGATTTTGTCAACAAAAAACTGGATCAATTTGAATGGGGGTATAAATAAAGGGGATATGGGTAGCCCAGATAAAGAAGTGGAGGTTTTAGATGATCGATTTTGGAGAAAGATATACTCGATCTTTATAAAGTTCCTAAAAGCATTAATAGCAATGGATGATGGTACATCGGAAGAACCATCGCCGCAACCGGAAGAACCGGAAGAACCATCGCCGCAACCGGAAGAACCATCGCCGCAACCAAAACCATGGCCGAAATTGGAGGTTTTGGGTGGTCTATTGGGTGGTGATTTTACCAAAACTCGTTCACTCTCTATTGATGACGAGGGTATTATTCATGCATTAGGGTATAAGGTTGCCAAAACTATTATTACAGACACAAATACGGACACCTCGGTATTTGTGGACAGTGATCATCATGGCTTTGTTGGGTCCATTGAGGCATCCAACGGATTCACTTACCATATCCCCGCTTACGCTAAGATGTTTGGTCGGCTAGACAGATCAACCGGCGTTCAAGATTTCATTCATGAGTTTGCATACACTCCCCAAGTTCGGTGTGGGGCGGAAGGTGCAAACGGTATTTTATACATGTCACGATACACCAAAAGTGGTGGGATTAGATCTTACAACCCCAATACGGATGTTTGGGGGTCGGTTCCGTTTGAGCGAGACCCCGAAAGAACGAGTTGGTTCAATGGACACTGGGGTGCCGCCTCGGACAAAGATAATAATGTATATATGCCACCTTGGATGGGCACCACTACCACCAAAATTGATACTAACGGTATCCCTAGACAGTTGGGGGGTTCTCCTCTCATGAGTGGGTTGGTTGGTGCAGCGAGTCAAAAATACAACGGTATGGTTTATGATATCGGCACACATCAGATGTTCTCAACTCCAAGAGCAGGTAATAAAATTTTGGTTATCAATTGTAGTGATGACACACAGCAAGAAATTCCATTGCCCCAAGCCCTTATTGATAAATTCGGGTCTGCACAGAAATCATTTTCGTGCTATCTCGGTCCTGATGGTTATGTTTACAGCACGGCATGGGGTGCTCCAATAATTTTCAGAATTAACGTAGTTACATTGGAGGTGGAATGGAAGGACTACACCGAAGAATTCAAACTTACTGAATGGAGAGCCAACGGAACTGGCATCACCACTCACGCTATTGTTAGAGGGAATAATGCATATCTCGGATTAGGTGGCGGCATGTATTCCTCGAAGTTGGTATATTAGTTGGTTGTGATCTAAAAAAACCCAACCCTTAGATGGGTTGGGTTTTTTGTTGAAATGGTAGGCATGGTGGGAGTTGAACCCACTACCAAAGGTTTATGAGACCCCTGCTCTAACCATTGAGCTACACGCCTTTAAAATCTACTACCTGCTCATTATACCACAGGACTCTTGAATGTCAATTAACTAAACCCATCATGGTTTTGTTTTTTCGGAATACTCTGCCCACCCAATAATCTTTACAACCACCCATGTTGACAGTTTCATGATAGGGTGTTTGAGGTGCATGGTGACCAAAATCGCAATGCAAATCACAGCACATAAGGGGAGTCCTAAGAAATATGCAATGATACCAATGATGGCCAAGTGGGCTTGCGCCGTAAGACAAATACCAAATGCTAACCACAATCGGATATATTTTTTTAATAGGTTTTTCATGTTATTTGAGGATGGTTCCTCTCGAAATACGCTTAGAGATTGCGGATGGTGTGACGCCTAGAGACTTGGCAGCTTCTGCCTTGGAATCGTAGATTACACCATCGATGGTGATTGGGTGTTTATTCTTAATACCCCCATTTCTATAATTCACAGCCTTTTGCTCGTTCACATCGGCGTCATTCCGGAAACCCTGTTTATACCAATAAAGGATTCCCCGACCTTTGGTCTTGGCTAGTTGGGCGCGGTTTTTATAATTGGTCTCATTCCAATGGACTTGCACTACAGCGTTGTGTTTGCATTTGTCCGCCTCTTCTTGAGAGTTGATGCCCTTGAGCGTCCATCCGTATGCGGCTGAACTACCCGTCCCCTCTCGGAGAGCTTTCATTCCGTTATACTTGATGCCATTCCAGATGTATGTCTTAGTTGGTTGTTTATTTGCCATGGGTGAGTTTATCAGTTTTTATCGAGTGTGTCTAGTGTTTTCTATAGAAAGTTTCATGATCTAAATGTGCCCTTTTCTATTTTTCCGGTGTCCGTATTGGTCATATGCACCTCTTGTTAACTCCATACATACTGAGTTTTTTGCACTTTCCGCCATTAACCCGTCATCGTGTTTATTGTTTCGCATATTGCATGAGATGCGGTCACCGTGATCTCTAATTTCGCCGACCCAATTTGAGCGTGGTCGGTCTACCCCCAAACCCAACAAATATGCCAAAACGCATTGAGACATCCTATGATGTAATCCCACATTAACCGAACTCCAATTGTGTTGTAGGTGTAGTCTCCCGCTTTTAGCGTAAAAGCGGATCATAGGTTTTGTGGCAGTGGTTACCACTACTATCTCGGGTGAGATGTTAGGGTAGTCTTGGCTACTTGATGGCTCTTTCTGGAAATTCTTAAAGCTCATTACGAATTTCGTCCAAAAGGGCTAAAGAAACCTCTTGGGATTTACCCCTTAGGATAGCCTTCCTGATCTTCGCGAACTTGGAATTATATGCGACATTGGATTTTTTACTTTTCATAACGAGGTTAGATTAATCTATTTTCGTGTGTTTGTCAATATCTTTTATGCCGTATATCGCTCATACCACTCTTTAGTTTCGGGACAGGCATAATACGCCCAACCCTCACTCTGCCACACCTCTTTAATCAGGAACCTCTTACCCTCCGGCACAAACCCAATATTACCGGATGGTCCGAACCTACCCACTTTAACATACCCGATGGGTTCTTTCTTCCAGTTCAAATTGATTTCGGTCCCATCGAAGAACTTCTTGGTTGATTTAATCTCTTTGTCGTCAAAGTATGCCATAGCCGAAGTAAACACCGAAATAATGGAAAGGGCAATAGTAAAGGTGGATTATTTTTATGAGAAAAAACTTGCACCCTCACCATGTAGGTGTTTATATCTTCGTGTAGAGCAAGCCACAGAGACCACAACGGGATTTCGTGATTTGCCAATATTAAACCTATATTAAAACATGAACTCGACAAAAACCCTTGGTGAACTGAAAGCCCTTGGCTTCACAGATGAACTTATTGGCTCGAAACTTATTCTCAGTGGACTGAGGAAGATCGGCTACCAGATCAACTTCAAATACCTCCGGTTCTCCCGTATTCCGCATATGGGCTTTCATGGCTTGGGTGTAAACGGTGAGGTTGTTGATATGGATCTGGTATCCACTTCCATGGTATCCCTGAAGGCATTCGACAGAATTGACGGTGCGAGCGTGTATCTCTATGGTGGTAGGACCTCTATTGAGGGGTTCTATCCTGATGGCAAGCCGATTATGTCAAACAAGGTAACCGGTGAAAATACGTCTCTATGTTCGCGGAAAGATCGTTTCGTGAAGGAGGTTGGTCGTATTAACGCACTCCAATATATCGCAGGGAAACATCCCGACCTAATCATCACAGCCAATGCCTAACCTAAAGCCAGACTACCAATTCCTATCAAGACAGATTGAATACATAGCGGGGGGTAATGACCAGAGTTGTGATATCTTCACACTGTATGCGTTGAGGGAATCTGGTGAAGTTTTGTTTGCCATCTTCACACCAAAAACTATCGGGGGTTACCATCCACAATCAATGAATGGGCAGTATTTTGGTTACAGTCCCTCTTTTCCAATAACCTTGGAGGTTTTTACCCTTGACGCTCTCGAAGAATGGTGCAAAGGTGGACTTAACCAGATTGAACAAGAACTAAAAAATATAATCGAATGAATAATATGAAAGAAATTAAAGAATGGGTCAAGGTCCAACATGAAGCCGTCAACCAAAAAAGAACCGATGGGTCTCCGTATTACCATCACCCTCACCGTGTAGGTGATATGGTGTCAGGATATTATATCGGAGAATCTTACCATGATGATGTCGCTATGGCGGGGTATTGTCACGATATCCTTGAGGACACCGGTAATGTTTACGCAGGCTTATGTCCGGTTATTGGTTATCGTTCGGCTGACATAGTTCGGGAGGTTACCAACCGATACACAAAGGTCGCCTACCCCGAATGGGATCGAGCGGAGAGGAAGCTTGCAGAAGCTAGGAAGTTGGGTTTGGTTTCGTTCGAGGCTAAGATTGTTAAGCTATGTGATATGATCGATAACCTGAGTGATATCGATGCAGCGAAACCCAAAATGGCTAAAATGTATAAGTTGGAGAAGTTGGATGTTCTCCATTACATGGCAAAGGATTCACCTCATATTTTGAATAACCCTCTTTTCAAGAAAGTCAAAGAACTTTGCGGTTAGACACGACACAACCCCCAATGGAATCAGCCATTGGGGGTTTTTGTTTCCATAAATAAAGCTATGGAAAGCTTCTCCGATTATTTCAGACAACAGGCACTCTTAGAGAGTCCAGATAACCTGAAGACTGAGGATGGGTCATATGTGGAGTATAATGGTGATCCGCGCAATTTGACATTTTCGATTTACAATGACAAGATTTATTACGGACCATCTATAGAGGGTATTCTCCATCCCATTCTGAATAGAGAGATATTGAGCGACAGTCCTGTTATGAGAGCGAAGGTTAATGCTTGGCCGTCCCGAGTCACCCCTGAGGAGAGATCCACACTCATTAAAGAGATTGAGCGTAAACGCCAAAAGGAGGCGCTTAACGTCCGACATTATAATGGCTCCATTGTTGCTGGTAGGTATTTCCCCAAGCATAATATAATTTCATTCTGGAATAGGAAGTCGGAGGTTGAGGGTAGCTTGGATGTCCTTGGTAGGTTCCTTTCGCATGCCAACGTTGATGTCAATGATATCAAATTCGAGACAATCGAATCCAAGGGGTTTTGGACGAAAGACGGTAACCACCTGAAGAACTCCGCCGATGTCGATATGGAAGAGTTTAGTGATGAGGAGGTCAAGGAACTCATGATGCGGCAACACTTAGATCCAAACGCCAAAAAAGCCCTCCGAAAGAGGGCTGGATACCCAAAGAGCAAAAAGCCATTGGGGTATGATACGCTATCCAAGTATTCGGATTAGGTTAACCTTTAATTTTGGTGTAGATGAGGGCTAGCACCCCCACAATCAGCGTGATTGCAATGATCCCGAGTCCAAGTGCCAAGCCACCCCATAGAGGGGCGGTTACCCACAACCAACTCCATGCGATGACTCCGGTTAGTTTGAGGGTGAGGAATACGATAAAAAGGAGACTCCACCACCACTTACTACTGTTACGTTATTGTTTGCCATAGATTTATTATAGATTAGTTTTTTGTTGTTCAAGTTTTATGAGAGAAAGAATCCGGTCGAACTCATTCCTGTCTATTTCCGGTTCGGGTAATGTATGTTCGGTCACGTAGAACTCTGCGGCTTTGATATAATCATCTTCACCCAACCCACCCAAATAGGTTATTTTTCTCGATGTATTTATATTGTCGTATCTCGCATTGTCGATTAGGAGCTTCCCCCCACCGCATTCTAAATTTTCATAGATTGGTGCCGACCCAACATAATGCTCTCTACCGATAATCTGATCATTGGTGAACCCCAAGTCGAATTCATTATTCACACCCACGGCATAGTCGTACATTGCTGCGGTTAAACAGAGCACGTTATCAACCCCGTAAGCCTCTCTAAGAGCCTCCAAGAAATATTTGGCGTGTGGTCTCAAGTAAGTAACATACTCCTCCCTAGAGATGGAGTATGCGCAACCAGACACGAACCACCACTGCTTATGATCGCAATGTTTGTTGATTCGTAGAAATGAATCCAAATAATGGCTACTGATTAAGGTTTCGTCGAGATCAACGTAGATTTTCATTGTCGTTTCTATGGGAATTGAAATTTTTAGAAAACGTCCGGAATTCCAACTCAGCCTCCATCACATCTCGGAAATCAAGATCAACATAAGGTAATTTAATAACTGCCTCCAAATGCGACTCCTCCATATCACAGATCTTGATTCGTTTAAGTGGTTGATTGCCATCAACCCCACGGCTACCCCACCTTAAAGCCTCCCGTAAAACGCTATGGCTATCACCCACATATACACACATGGATGTTAATCCTTCATGATTACCCAATCTGATATAGTCGGTTCCGCCGTCCACGTAGTAGTTGGTTCCATTGGCATCAACATGTGACACAAAATCATGCCTGTCCCGCGATTCCAAGATAGTTCCATCTGGCGTTTGCCACCGGTTGATTAGTAGTTTCCTTGTTTCTTCTTTCATTGTTTCTTCTTTCGATTATTTTTCGTCCGTCGATGTGGGTTCAACCCATCGCCGAATAGTTGTTCGCGCCATTCTACATTTCTCCATGTTGGTGAAGAATGAATCTTGTGATTGGAAATACATATCGGGTTCCCACTCAGAATATCCGGCCAAATCCATCTGTTCTTTAACGTAATCCTCTGTAATTGAACCTCGGGAATAATAATCTTCAATGTCGGGTGGGGTTGGGAATTCGAATTTCATATACTCCCTTTGCAGTCCAACTTTATCCGTTACTGTAATGGTGGAAGACCCCCGACCCGTCATATTTCGGCAAAACGCTTCATGATAACTACCCACGGGGATCTCCATGGAATGGAATCGGACTCCTGATAAGGTGTCGGTAAATTCTAGAGTTATTCTATCATCTTGGTGATGGACCCGAAGTTCTGTTGCGGTTGTTTTCATTGAGGTGAATTTAACACTTTTAACTACTAAGTCAACAAAAATCGTCTAATTATTTTTATGAACAGTGATGACGAAGATTTGAGCAACCTTTTGGATGAATTGGATGATTCCTACGCCGATCTACCCACGACAACTGCGGCGGCACTGCCGGACGAACCTGTTGAGGAGATTAATGATGGTAATGTTGACGATATTATATATAAGAGTTTAGCGAAGATGCTCCAAACCAGTGCGATGGTTTCTGGTGAGCTTGCCCAGAAGATAAAATCTGGCGATACCTACGAAAGCACCCTCATGGGATTTAACGGGACTATAACCAACCTTAATGGGATTGTATCCAAGATGGACGGTCGGGCAGCTAGAAGAGATAAGATGCAGCATGACAAGGAAATGCAAAAGATCAAGTCCGCTGATAAGTTAATAGAGATCGAACATCGGGAAAGCAAAAAAGTTGCTAAGGTGGATAATGCCACACAAAACAACTATTTCTTAGGTGGTAGGTCGGAGTTTATGGAGGCGTTTCAGGAATTGGAAACCCCCAAAATAGCAACCAAAGTTATTGATGTCACCGATGACTAGCGACAATATGGACTGTGCCACTGTCGGTAACTAGGGTAGCGGTAATAGCTCGTATAACGCCATGGGTCGTAATGTAGACCCCGCCTATAGTAGGGTGTTACATATACCGGTCGGACGACAACAGGAATCACTTTTTCAACAGTGGTGACAATGCCCGATTTAGCCGAACCGCCACTTGTTGTGGTAGTTGTGGTGTAAGTTTGTGGAGCGCATGAAGCCAGAACCAGTGATAGGGTGGCTGCGATTAGTTTAGTTGGTATTTTCATATTTTCGTTAGATTGAATTTAGTTGGTAGATTGAATTTTGTGTGTGGATGGATGTGATTCCATTTTCCTCAAAAATGTGTGTAATTACGGAGGTTCTTGCGACACCCAACATAGGCACCTCATTTCGCTTCGACCTGAATAGGTATAACGCTTTGCCGACTTCAACGTCTACTTGCAATATACCATCCATGGTATATTCCACCGGTAAACTCACATCGCCGTTATCCGTTCCTGCAACATAATCCGAACTTTCGGGTGTTGGATACCTTGGACTTTCGACTGCCGAAAGCTTTACTAATTTTACTATATCTCCTTTTTTCATTTGCTTATAGAGGAGTATTGCACGATTTCAGGAAATTGTCAAGATCTTTTCTTTCCCGCCATGCTGTTTTTAAAGAACTGATGGATTTTGTTGGGAATAAATCCAATATCTCACTGTCCATTTGGAGTGATTTACCCGTTTTATGAAAATAATAATATGTGGCGTGGTGGAAGTTTGATGTCTGCCTGTAGTAGTCCAGATCGATATCAAGGTTATATTTCTTTATTTTCTTAACTGCCCTTCGATCACAGTTTATCTCAATCTGAGCCGATATTCGAAACGCCTTTTTAAAAAGTATAGGGTCTTTTACTCTATGTTCGGGTTCCCATATTGAGACTTTATCAAATACCGGATCAAAGAATGGTTTATAACCCGCCAAGAACTGATCCAGATGGCAACTCTCATGCACCAAGGTGCTCAACCATTCTTCATTGTTGGTGCAAGTCACCAAATTGTAATTGTCGAAGAACCCCAGAAGTCTTTGGTGTGTTTTCTGGGGGAGGAGTTTGAAGGATATGGAGTTATCGACGCACTTTTGTATCGTGTGGCTTATGAATTCGCTTTGCCCCAACCCCATATAAGGTATTTATAGGTCCCAACCAAAATCATTTACCAGCATGTTTTCTATCACAATGCGGTGGTCGGACATCATCTCATCAAAATCGATAGGTATGCCATATGCGTGATCGGGACACCAAAAGGGTATGCTCTGAAAAGTTTCAGAGGGGAACATTACTAGGTTCTTCTGACCCGACCATTTACTGACACTCTTACACCCATTATGCCAAGTCAACCCCATTGTAATGGCGATTTGTTGTAGTTTTTCGAAATTACTCCCATCAACCCAATAAAACGAATAGGTGAAATACTTCTGTTTAAATGTAATAAGGTCCATGTGGGGACATTAACCACCCTATGGCTACAAGTCAAGCTTTATTCGTAATCGTTACTCAAATAAGACCCATCGTCAATATCCGCCATCATCTGATCCAATTCATCGTCTTCCTTGGTCCTCTGTGGCTTGCTGTTGGCGTTTGAACCTTTCGGCTTGTCGTTAACGTCATTGCTCATGAATGCCATTGAGAGGTCAATTCCGGCGTTTCTACCAAGGAAGTGTTTAACCAACTGGAGGAAACAGAATGCGAACTCGGGTCCATGACCAGAATCGTCGGCATCATTATTAATAGTGAGTGCATGGGCGATTTCATGTATAACAACATATATTGACCTAGACCCATCAACAAACACCGCACCTGCATCGTTGGCTTGGGATCGCTTGTATCGTTTATCGTTGGTCTTGACCTCGAAGTCCATGTCTGCATCGTGGATGAAATCATACTGGTCAATCAGATCTCCAACAAAATCACTATGGAGGATTTCCATAGATTTCTTCTGTGCTTCCTGTCGGGTTAAGGTGTTTGCATAAACCGCTTCAGCTCCGAATGCATCTTCTTGGGCGTGATAGACATTGATGGCTTGATTCATATATGTGTAATTATTAATTTATTTCTGCCCAAACTCGATCAACACCTATGCGTTTCAATGCCTCAAAACGATGGTTCATGTCTTCAAGAGTATATTCTATTTCGGATTCCCGTTCAATGATTTCTTTCATCTTTTCCATCAGATCCTTTGTTTGCGAAATGGTGAGGTTGACTGCATCTCTTGGTCTCTCATCCTTGTCAAATTCGTCAAGATCATCCCAGCTATGGTCACCGTAACCACGAAACTCCCTTATCCAGTTGGTCCCAAACATATCATCATATTCGTTTAACACTTCTTCGGGTTCATAGTCTATGCCGAATTCGGTCTTAATGTCGTCAGCCCAATCCCAGTGTTCATCGGTATCCACCAGTCGGTCAAACAACTCCCTCATCGTTAGCTTGTGTTCGGATTTCGATACAGGGAACGACTCCAATGCGCCATCATTTTCCAAATATTCAACATAACGTTCGATGTGATCTTCGTAGAACTCATTTTCGGGTGTGTTCTCAATCTCTGATACATAAAGAATTTCGTTATCCGCCTGTGAATTTAACTCATATAACACCCCACCAACTCGTTCATACTGATGGTGTTCATCAGGAGTTACAACTGATAGTGGGTATTCACCGTCATCATAATCCACCGACTCATTTAGTATCTGAATTAGTTTATCGAACTTAGTCATGCTGATAATTATCGAACCATTTGTAGACAAAAAAAGAGCAAGGAAATTAATCCTTGCTCTTTGTGAATTTTCTAAGCGGTTAGCTTACCAGAGGAACTTCTTAGGAGTATCTGTGGTGAAACCGTCAGTGAGACCTTTCATGATGATCATGTGGTAGTAGTTCTCACTTCCGAAGAGGTTAGCAGCGATAGCGTAACGTGTGGACATTCCGATACGAGGACTGAAGTCGGAGAACCCTTGGGATCTCTGAACAATCAGAGGGATGTATGGAAGGAACAAGAGTCCCGAATCCGTAGGCATAGCACCCTTGAAACCAAGGAGGATATAGTCAACCCGCACGTCCCGAATGGAAGCTTGGTATTGTGCCTCAGAACGAGTATCGACAAACACTTTCATGCTACCGAGAGTTCCTGCACGACTGTTGCCGTAAACTTGCTCAACGTCACCTTTAATCTCGAAAGCCTTAAAGTTGGGGAGAGTTTCAAGGATAGCGGAAACATAAGGAGTGACAACCATGAAGTTTGCAGCACCACGGCGGTTACGAAGACCAACGAGACGAGCTTGGACCCGAATAGCCTGCCAGAGGTTAACAGCACGTTCAGCACTCCAACGGCCATCAGCAGAAGCTGGGGACCAGTATGTGAAGCCTTTATCAGGACCAGCATTAAGCGTGGTCTGGATGATACGCATGAGCAACTCACGGTCAATTTCAGCTTGGAGTTCATAGCCCATTGCGCCAGTCATCTCGTCATCAACCGAAAGGTTATGCATAGAGGAGAGATCTTGCTCAAGTTCGAGAGAATACTTAACTGCGATCTTACGGCTACCCGCTTCGACTGCAATCTTCTCAAGCTGGAAGCTCATCTGAGGAATATCCGTAGAACACTCAACATCAGCAAGGAGTCTTGCAACACCTTGATCTTCTTGAGTGAAGTCGAAGTCAGAACCAGAAGTTCCGGTTCCTTGAACACCGAGTCCACCGAGAGCACCCGAAGTGGTTCCAGTATGTGCAGTGTTAAGGTAGTTGTGACCAGCTTCCTGACCATTAGAACGATAACCGGGAGGGGTTCCGTTATTAGTAGTTCCGCCATCAGGGGTAATCTGAGAGAGAGACTCACTATCGTATGTATAACGCAGAGCGAAAGCCATTCCGACAGGTCCGTTCATTGGCTGAACACCGACGATCTCAGTTGCAAGCAACTCAGGGAAGGTCCGTCTAATCATTGGCATAATGACATTCGGCAGGCGGGTATCCCCACGAGCATAGAAGTCATTGTTGGTGGGGTCAACGGCATTACCGTATTCGCCACTAACAGGCTGTTGGTGGTTGGCGCTAAAAGCGGCATCACCATCACTGTATCCATGGAATACACCTTGTGTGCCGATAGATTCTTGAATAACCTTCTCGATAGGCTTCATTACACCGTAAGTATCTGGATTGACCTGCATGTGCTTATACTGGTTCTCAAGGAGAACAGCAGCAGTAACCGCAGATGTGCGATCTTTCAGGGTTTTGACATCAGTCGCTCCTTTTGCTTCAAGAAGTGGACGCCACACGTCGAGAAGTCGGTTTTCCCGATCTCGCTTGGACATTTGTGAATCATATTGGTTCATAATATTTTTTTGTTTTTTAAGTTTTATTTTTGTTTATAGTTAGCTATTAAACTTAATAACTTGTCGCTAACTGATTGATCCATCCCGCCATCACAGGTGGAATCACCACTTCTTTATCGGCCTTTGGTTGATTGCTTTCAACAATCACTTGGGGTCGATCAACATTAATACTGGAGGTTTTCCGGCTAGCTACTTTGCTAACCTCTTCAGCTTTAAGATTTTCTTTTAACAGAGATTTTTTCTGGAATTCGAGATTACGCTTTACGAAATCGAATGTATGTTCTTCGCTAGAAAAACTCTCCATGATTGCCTTCTTTTCGGAAACAGGGAGACTTGCAGTTTCCTGTTGAAGAAAGAGGTCTTTTTTAAGACCGTCGATAACAACGTTCTGTTGCTTTAGTGCATTGTGTGCATCGAGCATTGCGGCTCTAGTCTCATCATCACCCACACCTTCATGGATACCGACAAGCTTGGAAACTTTACCGAGTAGTTCGGTCGCATAGTCCTTTTTGGCGGCTTCTTCGATAAATTCGGTGGGGACTTTCTCCTCCAACCAGTCATCAAAATAAGCACTCACCTTCTCGACAATAACTTCAGTCTGAGTTTTAACACCCTCGTTGAGCAAATTCTCATAATGACTTTTAACTTGTGAGAGTTTATCGGCAGCATTTGAATCGTATTTCTCAAAGAGTGCTTTGACCTTACCGGAGTGATCTTCATCAATACTCTCAGTGAGTGTTTCTTTAAGGTCTTTCAACTTACCTTCGTAGCTCTCAACAATCGTCTGGAGGTATCCGGTATGTTCCTTGTCAACACTTTCAGCGTATAGCTTTACTTTTTCGTCAGACAGGGTTTCAACCTGATTCTGGACCAATGTAGTAATGGACTGTTGTGCCGACTCTGAAAGGACACCTTCGTGGTCTCCAAATAATTCTTTGAGAAGTTTCTCCATATTGTTATTTATAGCTTAAGCGTTTAAAAATATTATTAATGCGGCATAATATTTTCGATATGGGTAATGTCCCCATAGCACACATAATTATATAACGGATGAATAAATTTGAAGATGCCCTTAAACAGATTGAAGAATCTATGTCAACAAGCTCAGTGTTCATCTCACCTATTAGTGGTGGTGTCGCAAAGCAACCTATTAACGGTGAGCACGGGAATGCGGTTGACCCCACCAATTCCGATTGGTATGCTGAAGGTGATGCCAGAATACCCACAAGTATATTTGGTAAAAAAAAGAAGAAGAAGAAACGCAGGAGTCCTAAGAAGAAGTAACATCGATTTGCTATTGTAACATCGGCTTTGTTACTTAACTACTATCATGTTACAACCATGGGAAGGTATCGAGGATGGATTTAAACCCACTGATGAGGATCACGGGTTTATTTACCTGATGACCATTGAGAACCCAGAAACAAAAAAGCCGAATTATTATATTGGCTGCAAACAGTTTTGGTCCACCACTAAAAGGCCACCACTAAAAGGTAAGAAGCGGAAGAGGAAAGTTGTTAAGGAACATAAGTGGCGGGATTACACCTCCTCATCAACGTCCATTAATGAGTGGATAAAACAGGGTGTTCCGGTTAGGCGGGAGATTTTGCGTCTAGTGTATTCTCAGTGGGAACTCAATTATGTGGAGAATTTGTTTATTATGAACTGCCACACTGCCTTTAGAGACGACTTCTTAAATGGGTTTGCGGGGTTCCGGCAAGGGGCACCACCAAAGGCTCTTCGAGAAAAAGTAAAAAAAGGCTTGGTTAATTTCGATATCCCTGCTAGGTTGCAGGGGTTATGAAAAAGAAACACATTATTAGCGAATTCAAAAAGCTGCTAAGATACGCTGAACAACAACCCTGTCTACATGAGGACACTTATCGGGGTGGTGCTATATGGGAAATTTGTAGGGATTGTGATATGAAATGGGCCGATGATGAAGGAGGGAAGCCTGATGATGCCCACGAACTACCCAAAGAGATACTAGACGCACATAGAGTCCTCGAATTTTTAGATTAACATGAAAACCATTAAAGAACAGGCTGCAAAAGCCCTTGGAGAAGCACATGTTGCGGCATATTACCTAGATCGTAGCATTGTTGAGGCTTGTGGAATCGGGGAATATGACCTAGATGATGACGCCCTCCATAAGGACGGGAAGATATTCATAGGGGGCGGTCATACTTGGCAATGCACTTACGAGGAAGTTGGAACACACTACTATTTCTTAGATAGTGTTTTGGTGGCAATGACTACGCAAGCGGCTCGGAAGTCCGATGTTGTTACCTATTTCCCGAATCAACGTGCCTTCGAGCGTCTGTGGAATTACCTGAAGCAGTTTGAGGTATTGGATGAGTATGACAAACCCAAGTTTTTTGACCTTGACAAAACCGAAGGAGATTATTTAAACTACTGATATGATATTTAAACTACCTATTGGGGATTGGTCTAAAGATGGACACAATCAATGCGACTTCTATACCGTAGACACCAACATTCCTACCTTTAAAGAATTGGTCGATTTGTGTCTTAAGGTTGATAAACTGTATAATATCCAGAGTCTCTGTGGTGATTACGAAGAGAACTATCTAAACTCTGAACAAGCGGTTGTGTTCTATAACCTAGGAATTGATCTAGAGAAATACTTTGATCAAGAAGCTGCAAAGGACCACAACCACCAACCTATTATGGACGAATATGGTGACCCCGCCATCCATTTGGTCTGTTGGGATACTGAGAAGTTTGCAAACTTCATACTAGATCTATTCGTTTGCACTGAAAAAGGTGCCACATTCCTTATTGTTAATGAAGACATTCCTACTTTGGATGATTGGTCTAAAGAGAAACCCGAAGGTTCCACCATTCCTAATTTCGGATACGGTTTACATTCCTAAGTTATGATACGGCTACTGAAAGCATCTGATGTCTATAAGATCCACTCTAGGAAACTCTATGAGTTTTTACTGGAGTGTGGGTTTCTAGTTGACGGTGCTTTTAGTGTCCCCCTTCGGGATATAAACGCAGTCGCAAGGGAGAATGCCAAGTTTATCATTGATAAATGCGAGAACAGAATCATTGTCAATGATGTTAAGTGGCATCATTTTATGGATGATAAGCTCCCTTGGGATTCTATACTGAATATATTCCTTGACCGTCTGAGGAAGCAGGATAACTATATATCCAAACGGTTTCTGGAGGATTTCCCCGATACGATTGTGAACCTCGATACCGATACTACAGTAAGCGGTGAATTGAAAGAGGAAATATATAAGATCATTTCCACCCGAACCACATAAGGTTGGGGTAATTCAAAACAGTGGTTGTCATTCTAAATAAACGGGCTAATTAATTTTATGATAAGTAAATTCATTAATTCCGTTTTGTTGTGGGTTAAGAATATGTGGGTTAAAATTATCCGTTTATTATTTGGCTATAATCCCGATAACGGAACGGGTGCGGGTAGTGTGGATGCGGCGGTTAACTATGGGGATTTTAAATTGGTAAGGGCTGAGAAGGATGTCATTGGGGTGGGGTGTCACCGGACTGGTTGGCCTTGGGTTTTCGGTTACCTCTCGACAATCGAATCCAAAAATGGTATCATATTTGATGATTTCTTCGAACAAAACTTCTGCTACACACCAAATCCGGTAATCTATAAAGAACCTTGGATTACAATCATCCACCATCCCAAAAGCATTCCATCATTTGGGAACTACAAAGAGAATTTGTCTGCGGTGTTTGAGATGGATGCGTTCAAAGAAAGCAGTAAAGAATTGAAACTGGTAGTTGCTCTATCAGACGAGTTGGCGGTTTGGCTTAGGACTCAGTTGGATTGTAAGGTGGTGTCACTCAAGCATCCAATTGATGTCGATCAACCCAATGAATGGGATTATGATGCATGGTGTAAAAACAAAACGTCATATCAAATAGGGTTTTATTTGCGGAACACTCGATTAATTGAACAAATTCCTAATGTGGAAGGTGTCGAGTTTAACCGACTATGGAGTGATATGGATTGGCTTCAAATTTATGATGGGAAGGTGTCGAAATATTGGGATAACCTTTTTAAATCTAGTTTTGATTTTCGGGATAAGAACTATTTCAACGCTAGATATAAATACAGGGAAGCTGGGGACCATAGCGTCAAATTCGCTTTGCCTTCGAAATATGACGAAATACTCCGAACGAGTGTTGTGTTGGTAGAATACTTTGAATGTTCAGCATCTAATGTTATACTAGAATGTATCGCGGGTAATACCCCCATAATCGTAAATAGGCTTCCATCCACGGTCCAATATTTGGGGGAGGACTACCCACTATTTTTCGACAGCCCCGAAGAAATTCCGGATCTTTACAATAAAATAGAAGAAGCGAATTTGTATCTTAAAGCCCTAGACAAGAGAGACATCAATATCGAGGGTTTTATGAAAAACATTCTCAAAGAAGTCAACCAAATTAAAAAATAATATGAAATCAAAATATGCTATAGTATGTGGGAGTCGGAGTGGTTCAACATTTTTATGTGATCTACTTAGATCAACTAACAGGGCGGGTAATCCGCAAGAGTTCTTCAACCTAGATTTGAGAGATGGATTTGCGGAGATGGGTACAGGTAAAGGTTATGTTGACGGTGTTATAAATGGGACCAAAACCGAAAATGAAGTATTCGGTGCTAAGATTGTCGGATTTGACCAATGGAATGCGGCAGCAAACAGTCCGTTACAATTTACCGATTTCATCTGGCTGGATCGCGGTAACAAAGTAGCCCAAGCAATCTCCAGATTCAAATCGTGGAAAACTAATACATGGCACACCAACAAGCCGCTGGATGTAAAATATTCCTTTAAAGATATCAAATGGTGTTATGACGAAATTAAAAAGGAGGATAAGTTCTATCAGGAATTCTTCTCTAAGAACAATCATTTGAAAGTATCGTATGAGCAAGATTTGATCTCTAATAAGGACCAGACCGTTAAATGTATTCTAAACCACTTAAATGTCAATAGTAACGAATTACCCAAGCTGGAGTCGGGTTGGTTAAAAATCGCCGACCGAAAATCTAAGAGTATGGAACGGGAGTTTAGGGAGACTCTTGGTCTCACTTAGGATTCAAATGTTAATCCAAGTCGAAGAAGATTCCGCCTTTGCTCTCATAACCACCATAAACCTCACTCTTATCATTCTTGAAGTCTTTCTCGGCTAGAGTGTCAATATCCCTTCCCTGCTTATTAAACTGCCCTTGCGGGTCACCAGTCAATGGTGTGTGGTCGATCATGTCAACCGGACCAGCATATGCCGAATCGAACACATCATCGTTAATGATCTCCTGAGGCTCATTATCGATATAAGTAAAGTCTGCTCTTCTACCAGTGATGAACCACCTCTTGTAGATCTGGAACAAGTCGGAGTCACCCTGTGAGGTAACTTGGAAAACTGCTTTGACATGCCCCGAAGGTCGGTCGCAAAGAAGGTCTTTAATCTCAAACTTGTCACCATTGTTGGGTGAGCCCGTGTCGCCAAATGCGGCGGCAAATTCGGTATATGAAATCTGTAGGTCCACTTCATTTAGGTTCTCAATACCGAATTGGGACAAGAAGGATGTATCGGATGCGATGTCGATCATCCCTGTTAATTCAACCGGATCTTCAAAAGCTTCAAAAGACTCCCCATATATTGGGTGGGTCTTTTTAGGGTCAATGTTATGACGGTAGTATAGTAGTCGTAAACCATACATGTTTGCGGCATTATCCACAAGGTCGGCAAATAGGTCCTTGGTCTTGTTGGTGGGTTCGCAACCAACAAGACCCGTAGTAGCAATAACGCTAGACAGATCATTGCTGCCATCGGGGGTAAACGTGTTGACTGCGGAAGAATTGCAAGAAGGATTGAATGCACTCACTCATATAATTATGAATATGAATCATCAGGCTACCGAAGGGGGTATTACGAATCTCACAATGCATTTGTTGGCTGCGCTTAATGGTGTGGTTATAAACCGATATAGTTATGATGCCAATGGTGACTCGACTTTGATTAAAAAGATAGAAGTCCCCATCAGATATGGGTATAAACTTCGGCAGTTGGAGGAATCCATCTCGGTGAATGGAACGATAAAATTCCCCATAATTGCGGTTTCCATGAAATCTATCAGTATAGATACTGATAGAAATGCCTCCAAAAACCGTGATCGAATCAATCAGAATGAATGGGATGGGTCTGACGACTTCCCTTCATATCGAGCACCTACACCAGTGAAGTTAACATATGCAGTTGAGTTCGCAACCACCAAACATTCCGACTATGATCAAATCGCCTCCCATTATATAAGTGCGCTGAATCCCTATATCTCGATTTCGTGGAAACATCCATTTTCTGATGAGGAATTGATCTCAAAGGTGGAGTGGGACGGAACCCAGACACAGAATTTCCCCAATAAATTGGCGGCGGAAGATAAGGCTCGTTATGATGGTTCCTTCAATCTAACTTTAAATGGCTGGATCTTCAAGGATGAGGTGAGCACGGTTGGTTCTATTAACTGTATTGAGTTCAATATTGATATGGTCCGGTTAAATGAAGATGTCAATATTGTCGGGGAGCGGGAATATGGCGATTCTCTCATGGAATATGGTGCCCCTGATATTATAGAGATTGTCCCTGAGTGTATAGAGGCGGGGAAGTATGTCACGCTATATGGTAACAATCTTATTGATGTCGATGCGATATACGCCCTACCGTTATCAGGCTCAAACTTCCCCACTAGTAGCTGGAATCCATTCTGTTTATCACAGTCATTGAGTGCATCTTGTCCTGAATTTCAGGGATACCAAATACCAGAATATACTGTTCTCGACAACAATGCCGTTTCCTTCCTGATACCGACCACATTAAGTAGTAGTGAGATGGACATTATGGTGACCAATAGGCACTCGGGCTGTTACAAGCTCAGTGAAGCGGCTTTGTCTGGCGACTGCATTCAGTCGTTCTTAGAGACCTTTTAAAGGACCTCTTCGATATATCTCATGAGGAACTCTTTCACCAACTCCTTCTCATCGTCGGTATATTGGCGGTCATTCTTGAGATTGGTTAATGTTGATCCAAGATTACCCAGTGTGCTATGAACCCGTGGGTATTCGCGCATGAGGTCGAACATTGACAGGCTTTCCTCAATGACTTCCTTTTCACCATCACATACACCACACACCGAATATGCTTCCTCTAGAATTGAATCATTTGTAATCATAAATTTATTTATACGTTTCGGTTATTAGTTTCTGTAAATCCTCACCGTCATCCATTCCGAGTTCTTAATCATGCGCCTGTATGTCCCACGGTCCTTACAGTAGACATCAAACACATAACCCCTACCCTTTGCGGCAGTCTTCTTGGTTACGGCAGAACCCCTGTCTTGGACGATGAAACCACTATCACCGAACTGTTTGGCTAGCTGGGGGATTTCGATCTTCTGTCCGAACTTGAACTTAGGGTGGGCGGCAACGGTCACGCCTTGTTTTGCTCGCTTGGTTCGGGGGTCAGCCACCTGCGATCCCCACTTATCCTGACCATTGTAATAGTAGGTGATTCGAGCCTTGACTGTATAGTAGTCGCTGCTCTTAGGCATACAACTAGTGAACAAGGTGGTGGATATAAACAGGAGTAGTATAAGATATTTCATAAGATTTTGTTCTATTCCATATACTCCCCATCGTCACTGAATGTATTCTCATAATCGTATCCCACATCAACGAGGATCATGTCACCGGTCAGTGTAACATCGGGTAATTTGGTCCAGTTGTAACCACCACCTTGCTCGTAATAGAACGGCGATAACCCAACCTTCACAATCTCCTTCAGTTTGTGATTAGCAACGTAGAAGTCGGTGTGGCATTCATATTCATCGAATTGGGTGTATGACTCCCAATCTTCGTTGTCATTTAACTCTTCGAACTTGCTAGACATCTCATCAGCCACCCGATCACAGATGCCACCCCCGCCATATTCTTCACTGTAACCCTCCGAGTCCTGCTCCCAATCATCGTAGACCACTTGGGCAGACTTCACCAATTCGCCTGAGATGCTTTTAATAAAGGTTTCGATGTCAAATTCAACACTCTCCTTAAGAATGTGATTACATAGGTCTTCAAATTTACTCATACTTCTACTATTTACCCTGTTTGAGCAGTTCTCTGATCACAATACCCTTCCTCCGGTCATGCTTCTCGAAGTGGGGTAGTTGGTTGAGGACTTCCTTGATCAACTCGATCCGCTCTTCATATGAGAAGGGGCACTCTTCCCATGTCCAAGAACGGTCAGTATCATACCCCGCTGTCTGATACACCCTCGCATCCTCCAAGTGGTCTTTCGCCACCATATAGGTGCAGTCCTTGATGTGTTCGATGAATCGCACCTCCTCTTGGAGGCTGGAGTGTGATCGGATATCTTTAAGTGTGTCTACGATTGGCGAGAGTGCTGGACCGATAGCTTCGAGGACTTCGATAGCTTCGGATAGTCTTACTAGTGCTTTTTTATTCAGTTGTTTCATCTGGCGCATTATACTTAGACTCTAACCAACTGTCAATCTCTAACATGAGAATTCGTTTACTTTTCCATTCGCTCATAATATTTTTGTTTGTGGGGTCAGTATATAATACCGCTCAGGTGAAGCAATATTTTTTTAGTTTTTAGTGCCTTTTTAAATTCATCCCATTGTGCGAACACCTCAACGGCTGAAAGACATACCGTGAGTTCAATTTTATGAATGTATGTAGCGTTGGTGGTGGTTGTTTGTAGATCCAAACTATACTCATCGGTGAGATGTTCGGCAATAGCCTTGTGGATAGACACCTTTGCGGTTTTAGGGATTTCGATTGTTCCCTCTAATGTTGACCAGTTGCCCATAATGTTTAATATGTTGGTTCGTCCCAAGTCCCATCGTTGGTGACTGCATCCATGACTTCGCTAGCGGAATGGTGTTTGTGTTGTGTGTTTTCCATGAAATTGTCGAAAGAGTGATCAAAACGCTCACCATACAATCTATTCGATACGAGGGGTCGATCTTCATACGGCTCTTCATCCTCCATAACGGGATCGGTCACTTGGTCTACGCTGAACTGTGGAACACCCACGGCATCCCTACATCTCATCTTTGAACCTTTCAGGACGAATCGCTCGCAGTCTTTCCATTCTTGATACGACATTAGTGTGTCGGGGTCATATTTGTCTGCCGGTAATGGTTTCTTCATGGTCCTATAATGGACGATTGCCGTGTATTGTCAAGGGTTGAAAACGCTTTTTAATAAAAGTTGACAAGAGTTTGGGTTTGGGTTAATGTCCCGCTATGGAATTACTGGAGATGCCACCACAAGATAAGATAAACGAAATATTCACGATTTTGAGACCCGCCATAGAATTCGGGATCGAAATTACACTGGGGCCTTTTTACGATGGGGGTCGGATGTTCTCGGTCGGTCTTAATACCGGAGCAAAATCATCATGTGATCTAGTTGTGGAAGATGGGGTGATCATTGCGAAGATGCGGTATGGTGAGACTGCGGTCATTGAAGATTTCAGAGATGTTCTTGCTGCGGTCCATAGCTGCGGTCATCGTCGGTCATACTTCGCTCACGACTGGTTGATGCTTCTTGAAGAGGAAGGATTTAAATGCCCACTTGGGCCATGTTAACCATAATGAGTAACCCTAATATTTTAATGCGGGAGAT